>CDYM01008983.1_pt1 | contig 229869 bp, 173 predicted proteins | sample 554981 | NCBI WGS metagenome assembly CDYM01 (sample SAMEA3182081, study PRJEB8094) | gut metagenome | biome: human; feature: gut; material: Stool; isolation source: human stools | place: Canada | collected 2012-12-04 | reverse complement strand
CCTTTGTTCCTCGGTTATATGTTTGCTCATCTGCAACTTTTTTTTCTTTGGACGGACAATTAAAGCAAAGATAGCAAACTTTATCCATTCAGAGTGAGAGAAAGGGGGACATTGTCTCTCTTTCCTCTCTGAAAAATAAATGTTTTTATTGCTTATTATCCGCACCCAAAAAGTTGCATTTATAAGTTGAACTCAAGATTTTTAACAGACCAAAACTTGTTTTTTTGAATAGTTTGTCTTATATTCGTAAGACGGAATCGTTTGAAGGGATGAACTGTCCGATGCGGGAGATGAGCGTGGAGCGGTAAAAATCGGACGAAATGGAACTTTTTCGTGGCTATGTTCGCAAAGGTATTTTACTCCATAGCTCATTTTGTCTTTATTCTGCATCTGCTTTTTGCCTGCGTGTTGTGGCTTCGCGCCCGCGGGAATGTGAAGATGCAGGCGCTTGCGCTGCTCATGGCGCTTCTGGCGGTCTTCTTTCTGCTCAAGCTGTGGGCTTTCGGCCTTGTGCTGCATCCGCTCGATTTGCGTCCGGCGCTCATGAGCGGATATGTCACCATGGTACTCTGCATGGTGCCCCGAATCTGGTTTACCTCGCCCCGGACCGTGTTCCGGAATTCGGTGAGCGTCCTTCTGCCAGGGCTCTTCCCGCTGTTTCTCTATCTGATAGCCCGTCTGTCGGGGGTGCAGTTTCATGAATTGGAGTTCGACGTTTCGCTGTGGAGCGTGCTTTCGCGCCCCGACGTCTGGCTGCGTCTGTTGATGTTTCTGCCGATTCCCTGGTATGCCATCCGCTCGTTCCGGATTCTGTGTCGTGTAGCCGTCGAGAAGCACTCGGCCTGTGCACGGGTCTATGCGGTGGGGTGCCTTGGGTTCATTCCCGCATACCTCTTTGTCTTTCTCGACGGTTCGATGCCTTCGCAGCTCGGCGTGCAGCTCTACTTCCTGCTTTTCGACGGTGTGCTGGTCTATCTGGTGCTTTTCGGCGTGCACGAATGCTTCGGGGCGGAAAAATTCCCCCCCCGGGCGTAAATACCTCTTTGGAGTCTGTAACGGATTCTTTGCCAGCTGATTGTGCGGACGGATGCGGGCCGCTTCCAGCCTCTGAATCCGCCTCTGAAACGGGAGCTGACACCCCCGTGCAGCCCGGAGCCGTTCCGGAGCCCAAATCGATAAGTCCGCTCTATGCGCGTCTGGAGAGTTACATGCAGCACGACGAACCGTGGCGGAATCCCGAGCTCACGCTGGCCGATGTCGTTTCAATGCTCTATACCAACCGCACTTCGCTGGCCCAGGCAATCCGTGAGGCCGGGTATGCCGGCTTCAAGGAGTATGTCGGCTACTACCGCATCCGGGAGTTCAAACGTCTGGTCGGATTGGGCAGGGTTGAGTCTCTCGAGCAGGGCTTTCGAGCCGTAGGTTTCCGGTCCAAAACCACGGCTTTCCGCAATTTCTCCCGCTTCGAAGAGATGACCCCCATGGAGTATGTCCGCCGCCATTCTCCGGTCGCTGTCAGAGAGTAGTTTTTTGTCTTTTTGGAATCACCTTGTTTTTACGGTACCGTTTTGGCCTTTTTACTGCTAAAATGGAACCAAATCATTGTCGTTTTTCCTCTGAATTGAGTAAACGGATTTATAATTTTGCCCTCACGAAAGTACCTCCGATAGAACGTTGTTCCATCGGGGGCAGCTAACTTTTCGAAAAGGGTATATGAAAAAAATTCTGTCCATTTTCCTTTTTGCGGTGTTGTGCGGCGGGCTTCACGCGGTGAAGGCCCAGCAGACGGAGCGCTCTACGCGCGTGGAGAAGGTGGCCGTTAAAACCAATTTGCTCTATTGGGCGACGACGACTCCCAATGCCGGATTTGAGTTCGGGCTCGGAAAGAAAACGACGCTCGACATTTCGGGTGGATACAACCCCTGGACGCTCAACAGCGACAAAAACCGCAAGGTGAAGCACTTCCTGGTCAAGCCGGAGTTCCGCTACTGGCTCTGCGAACGCTTTCAGGGACACTTCTTCGGCGTACATGCCGGTTACGGCGAATATAATATAAGTGCGGTGCACATTCCGCTCATCAATACCTCGGGCGACAACCGCTATCAGGGCTGGGGCGCCGGCGTGGGTATCTCCTACGGCTATTCCTGGATTCTGGGCCGCCGCTGGAACCTCGAGGCGACCATCGGCGTGGGGTATGTCTATTTCGACTACAAGCGTTATGACTGCGTGACCTGCGGACCGTTCCGCGAGGCGGGCACCAAGCACTATTTCGGACCGACGAAGCTCGGCATTTCGTTAATTTACATGATTAAGTGATGAAGACGCTCAAGTATGCCATCGGTGCGGCATGGGTGCTCCTTCCCCTGCTTGCCTGGAGCCAGAACCGGGTTGAGCTCTCCGAGCAGCGGATTGAGCGCAACCGCCAGCAGATTACCGTACGTTTCACGGTGGAGTCCGACAAGCGGACCCCCGCCCGCAACTTCAAGACGGTGCTTTCGCCCTATCTGTTCGACGGCGACGATACGCTCCGTCTGCCCGAAGCCGAGGTGGTCGGCCATCGCCGGATGCTCCGCGACCGTCAGGAGCGGCTGCTCCGCGGCGAGCGCGGCGAGGCGCCCGATGCCAACCGCGTCGAGGCGGGCGAGGAGCTGGTCTACAGCTGCACGGTCCCCTACGAGCGGTGGATGAAGGATTTGTCGCTCGGCGTAGGCCAGCGCTGCGAGGGGTGCGGTGAAAGCACGCCGCTGGGTCGTCAGGTCGAACTGGCCGACGTGAAGGTCTACGAGGAGCCCGACCCCGCCATGCCGTTCGAGGCGCGTCGTGCCCCGCAGTTGAAGGAGGCCAACCGCCGCTGGCTCTTTTCGAAGCGCGACATGGTCATCCACTACGAGGTGGCCAGCACCTCTATCGACGTCGACGCCTTCGACAATGCCGCAACGCTCGAGGAGATTATGGCGGCGCTGAATACGGTGCTCGACGACCCCGACCGTCGGCTGAACCGAATCGAGCTGTCGGGATACGCCTCGCCCGAGGGTCGTCTGCAGCTTAACATCGAGTTGAGCCAGGGACGTGCCGAAGCGCTGCGCGACTACCTGATGCAGCAGCTTCCGGAGCTGAAGCGCGAGAATTTCGAGCTCATCAACGGCGCCATCAACTGGGAGGGGCTGCGCCGCAAGGTCGAGGCCTCCGACATGCAGTACCGCGACGAGGTGCTCGACATCATCGACAACGTGCCGGCCGAGAAGGGGCGCAACCACCAGCTGATGGGGTTGCGTGCGGGCAATCCCTACCGCTACATGATGAAGCACTTCTTCCCCGAGCTGCGCAACGCCTGCTACATTTCGGTCTACTACGACGTGCTGGAGGATACGGCTGCCGACACCATCAACCGTGCCATGGCGCTCATCCGTGAGGGCCGCTATGCCGAGGCGCGCGAGATGCTGCGTGAGGTGGAGTCCGACCCGCGGGCCTTCAACGCCATCGGCGTGAGCCTGATGATGCAGCAGCAGGAAGAGAAGGCGCGCGAGTGGTTCTCCCGGGCCCTTGCCGAGGGCGACCCCGCCGAGGCGGAGCTGGTGCGTGAGAATCTGAAGCAAATCGAAAACTATTGACAAGACCTGAGCCTCCCCGGCCGAAAGGTGTGGAACACATGCCGGCCATCGGCCGCGAAGGGGGATGCAAGCCTGCAGTAAACCAAACAAACAATAATTTACAACAACCTTTAATTTATCAAGTTATGAAGAAAATTTTATTCGGAATCATGGCTGTTGCCATGATGGCTTCCTGCTCCAGCGAGGAGAGCGTCGGTGGCGAGCCGGGAACGGGTGAAGTGAAGAAGGTCTCGATTGTCGTGAAGAACGCGGCTCTGACGCGTGCCTTCGCCGACGCTGAGGATACGCCGGTTGCCAACAACCTGAAGTTCTTCTTCACTACGTCGAGCGGCGTGATTACCAACGTGTTTGACGAGGCTTCGGCTGCCTCTACCTACGGTCCCTACGCGGTTGCGACCAGCGCTCAGAAGCTCTACGTTGTAGCCAACGCCCAGGGCGTAGCCACGATTTCGGCTACCAAGGGTGCGAACATCAGCACCGTTGAGGGAACGCTCTTCTCGCTCGAGAACCAGACCATCGCAGGCGCCATCCTCTATGGCTCGAACACGACGGCCTTCGAGCTCGACCCCGATGCCGGTGCCAACCACTACAAGACCTCGGTTCAGATTGCTCCGAGCGTAGCCCGCATCCAGATTGCCAAGGTCTCGTCGAAGCCTGCTCAGGGCGACGCCATCGTTGCCGGTGACGTGAAGGGCTTCACGCTCAAGGGCATCTATGTAGACCACTACTACCAGAACGCCACCATCGCAGGTGAGGGTGATACGATGATTGACCTCGACTGGTCGACCGCGCCGTCGTTCTCGAGCTGGATGTGCACCGAGTTCACGCCCGCAACCACGGCTCAGCTTCAGGGTGTCAATGCAGAGGTTGTTCCCGAGGGCCACACCTATTGGGACTATGCCGTAGCAGCCGGTGAGGCTTCGCACATCGTGCTCCACCTCGAGACGGTTACCCGTCGCAACGTGCTCGATACCGACGACATCACGGAGAACAACCAGTATGTCGAGGTGCTGACCTTCAACAAGTCGGGTGACCCTGTGACCAACTTCGAGCCGGGTACGATTTACCGCATCAGCAACATCCAGTTCTCGACCGACAACCTGACCCCGCAGCCGGGTATCAAGGCCAAGTACGTTACGGCTACCGTTGAGGTGCTGCAGTGGAACGTCGAGGAGATTACTCCCGAGTTGTAGTCCATCCTTTCTGCCTGTGTCATACGGGGTGCGGAGCGGCGAGCTCCGCTCCGCACCCTTTTTCAAAAAAAGCTTCACATTAAGATTCGCACGAATGTCAATGAGATGTAAAATAACCGGACTCGCCCTGACGCTGCTGCTGTCGGGTGCGGCGGGGTGCATCAGGGAGGACCTTTCGGGCTGCCGCCCCGGGGTCGGCGTGGTGTACGAATATTCGTTGAACAGCGAGCAGGAGAACCTCTTCGGCTCCGAGGTCGACAAGGTGACGACCTACGCCTTCGACGAGAATGGAATATTCGTCGGTTCATACTCCGACGCGGGCGAACATCTGACCAACGACTACCGGATGGTGCTGCCGCTGCCCGACGGCGTCTATACGCTCGTGGTGTGGGCCGGACCTCTGGGTGACTACATCGTGGGGGACAACTCCACGTCCGATTTCTCCGCACCGGAGGCCGGTGTGACCCGAATCGAGAATTTCATGTTGAAATACCGCGTCGACGGTGAGCCTGCCGTGGACTCCGACGTGGATGATTTGTACCACGGCATCATCACAGGGGTGGTCTCCGACTATACGCGGAGCAACACCTATACCGTGTCGCTGACCAAGAATACGAGTGACGTGCGTGTCACGCTGGTCGATACGACACCCGGAAATACGACCGACGGTTCTGCCGCAGGTCGGGCTGACGACCGGTTCGAAGTCTACTGCACCTCGGCCAACGGACGCTACAACGCCGACAATACGCTGGGGGATGGAGCCCTCACTCTGACATATACTCCCTACGACCGCACCGATGCGGGGCAGGAGAGCCGGCAGACGATGTCGATGCTTCGACTGATGGCCGACCGCTCGTGCCAGTCCATGCTGGTGGTGCACGACAAGGAGCAGAATACCGATATCTACCGCAAGTCGCTCATCGAAGCCATCATGGAGAATCCCGCGCTTGCGACCCAGGAGGACCTCGACCGTGAGGACCTGTTCGACTTCCGCATCAAGCTGGAGATGAACGTGGTCGCCGAGGTGTGGATTAACGGCTGGAAAATCGTCGATATCACTCCCGACCTTTGACGCGGGAGCGTTGGAACCTGCTAACATCCGTATGTCATGAAACATGCATTGAAAATAGGAATATGGCTGCTTGCGGCTCTCACGGTCTTTTCGTGCCAGAAGGAGCGCGGTGCCGGTGCCGTGGGCGAGCGCGACCTCTTCGTCTCGCTCGACACGCGTGCGGCCGACGAGAACGTGGCGCAGAACGACAACCTGTTCCGGAGCCTGGTCTTCTACTTCTTCACCGACGACGGCACCAACAGCAAGACCGTCTTTAGGAGCTTTACCCCCGGGCGGGATACCTACGAGGAGGTCTTCCGTCTGCCTGTCGAGGCGACGCGCGCGGTGGTCATCGCCAACTACGAGGACAGCGACCTGGAGCGCACGCTCTCGCTGACGATGAACTACGACGAGCTGACGAGCCTCGTGGCGACCAAGTTGCTTGACTTCCAGCCCGACCAGCTGCTCATGCTGGGCGAGGCCGCGGTGCCGCAGAGCGGTGCGATGAGCATCGAGCTGGTGCGTCTGGTGGCGCGCGTCGACGTGCATGTCTTCGGTACTCCGGAGCTGGTTACGGGGCGCTCGGTGAAGGTGCGCAGCGTGCAGCTGGCCGGTCAGGTGCTCAATACGACGATGCGCCCCGGTGATGCGGGCATGCCCGCCGCGCCGGTCACGCGTACCCGCACGAAGGACGAACTCGACTATACGGTCGGTGTCCGCCCCTCGGAGGTGACTGCCGCCACGGCCCCCGCCGCGCGCTTCTACTCCTTCCAGTATGTGCCCGGGACGACGGCTGCGGACGATGTTCCCGAACTGACGGTCGTGCTCGATGTCGACGGCATGGAGATGACCCGCACGTGCCGCATTGCCGATGCGGCGCACCCCGACTGCAAGCTGCTGCGCAACACCATCTACCGCGTGCTGGCCGAGGTCAAGTCGTCGGGTATTTCGGTTTCGGTCGACGTACTCGACTGGCAGACCGAGGAGTCCGACATCGAGTGGGGCGACGTCTCGACGGCGACCTTCGAATGCGGTCCGATGACCCCGCCCTCGACCGCTGACGGCGAGCTGACGGTGGTCTACGACCAGATTCCGGGCGACGCCCGCATGCAGTCCTTCGAGTTCTACATCACGGCGCCGGTTGGGGCCCTGTGGAACGCTTCGCTCACCAATTCGACCGATTTCGCCTTCTCGGACATCAACGGCGGCGTGCAGAACGGCGTCGTGGTTGCGGGCGGTCAGCCGGCCTACATCCGCGTCATGGCCACCTCGCCCTACCATCAGGTCCAGGGGGCCGACGGCTCGATGACCGACCCCTCGACGCGTCTGGTCATCTCGCTCCAGAAGGCGGGTACGTCCGACTTCGAGGCCCTGCTGATTAACCCCGACCTGCTCTACGGCAGCACCGATGCCCACGTATACCAGATTGTCCAGAAGGAACAGTAAAGCATAGGAACGCATTATGATACGAATATACCGATATTCGATGATTCTCGCGGCCGCGGCGCTGGCCCTCACGGCCTGCTCGACGGAGGAGCCCCGGTCGCAGTGGCAGCCGGAGCGCGGACGCATCTACCTGCAGTTCCCGACCGGGGATGAGGCTACGGTCCAGGGCGAGGAGGCCGGCACCGGCTCCGAAAGCCGGGTCGAGACGGCCGACGTCTTCATCTACGACGGCGAGCAGTGCCTCCATTACGAGCGGCTCTCCATCCCCCAGAACGGCGCTCCGGTGCCTCTGAGCCAGGTACTGGCAACCGATTTCGTCGTGGGCCAGCCCTACGAGGTGCATGTGGTGGCCAACTACCGCGACGGCGAGGACGGCAACGCCTCCTTCCCCGAGGAGGAGGCCTCGTGGCCGAGCCGTTCGGAACTTGCCGAGATGGTGGCCGTGACGTCGCAGCTGACGAGTCGGACCGAGTCGACGCTCCAGTCGCTGCTCATGGAGGGCGAGACCTCCGCGCAGCTCAACGACGGCACGGGCAATCTGGTCGAGGTCACGGTGCCGCTGACGCGTGCGGCCGTGAAGGTGTGCGTCGAGGTGACCATCGGCGCCCCCGTGCGGAGCGATGATACGGCGGCGGACAACCCCGGCGGATATGTCGAGACGACGTATGCCTTCTTCGGCGGAACGCTCGGCCGTCTGCACAATGCGGCCGACCGGGTGCGCATGGTCGCCGGACACGAGCTCTCGCTTGCCGAGCTGGAGGGCCATCTGGTGACGAACGAGGCGTGGACCAGCTTCGAGGTCATCGGCGACAGCCGTTCGACGCTCTCCTTCTACTGCTATCCCAACGACTGGAGCGGCGCACATACGATTGACCAGGAGACCTTTGTCAACGTCGACATTCCGATTACGGTCCGCACGCAGCGCTATACGGCGGCGGGCGAGCCGCTGGGCGAGGCCTCCGTTGAGCAGAAGTCGCACAACTACTACAAGGTGCAGCTCAACTACGGGCAGGATGCCGATGCGAACAACAAGCTGCTGCGCAACCACCTCTACCGCGTACGCGCGACGCTGCGCACGCTGGGCTCCTCAACCCCCGAGGTGCCTGTCGAGCTCGACCCGCAGTGCACGTTCGAGATTCTCGACTGGCAGAAAATCACCATCGACGTCAATCCCGACGACCTGCAGTTCCTCGTGCTCAAGCGCAATGCGCTTACGATGGCCAACACCACGCAGGATTCGGTCTACTTCATCTCGACCAGCCCGCTCGACATGGCGACGACCAAAACGCGGGTCATCGAGGCCTACTATTTCGACGATTACGGTCGGAAACAGCAGGTCGCGGCCGGCGAGTTCTACCCGACGCTGAGTCAGTCGGACGAAGCCGGATATACGGGCTATCTGAAGATTGCAAGCGCGACGCCGACCAACAACGTGCCGAAATACATCCGCATCTCAGTGGAGAACCAGCAGGGCGTGACCGATACGCTCTTTGTGGAGCAGTATCCGCTGGAGTACTTCACTTCGGAGCAGTCGTGGTACTCCTATGTGGATGACGGAACGCTGGGACAGCCCAACAGCAGCTGCTTCAGTTACGAAGTGTATCCGACTGTTGATAAAAGGGACGGTGATTATTATCCTCTTTATGGTTATACACTTGGATTTTACGGTTTAAAGTTCTTTTCTCTTGTAGTTGATGCTGTGAATAGTAGCGGGGAATCGACCATTTATCAGTATTATTACAATACTCCGTTGGGTGGTAACACGAATTGGACTCGTCGCCTTTATGAATCCGGTTTGGCTGGTGACCCTGTAGCGTCAGCTCTGCACAATGCCCGGATTTACAACCTGCATCTGACTTCGACCAGCGACCGGTATCGATTGGGCATACCCCAGACCGATTCCAATGGTTATACGGTCAATACTCCGGACAACAACTTGCTTGTCTCTCCGTCGCTGATGGTTGCTTCGCAGTTGGGATGTACCAAAGCATGGGGCAACCGGAGCGAGGTCGAGCTGCATTGCAAACAGTATGCTGAGAAAACAGCGTCCGGGGTGATTTATGACGATTGGCGTCTGCCGACCCGCGCCGAGATGGATGTGCTGACCTACTATCAGCGTCCTGGCTCGGATACAGACCCTAACCCGAGTGTCGTGAAGCAGACTTTCCGATGCTATTGGTACTGGTGTGCTGATGGTGTCTATACGAACCAATACGGAATCAGTTCCTATGATTTCGGTTCGGAGGGCGGTCTGGACCTTGGCGGTTATGAAGCTTCTCCGAATGAGCCCGCCGTCCGTTGCGTGCGCGACGTGAAGGCCGACAAATAAATGTAAAACATCGAAAAGCGTATGAAACGTCTTTTTGCAGCGATATTCCTTCTGGCCGCAGCCACCTTTGCGGCCTGCAGCGAGGACCCGACCCGGTCGGCGGGCGGACCGACACCGTCGGCCGACGGAACGGTCACCCTCACCGGTACCGTGACGGTGCCCGACATGACGGTCGTCCAGACGCGCAGCGTCGACAACGACGGCTGGGGCATCCAGTCGCTCTATGCCTTCTGCTTCGGCGAGGGAGGCATGTTCATCAGCCGCGTGCGGGCCGACGTCAAGACGGCGCCCCCCGTGCTGGAGGGTGAGTTCACGCTCCAGATTCCGTCGAGCACCCGCATCATCCACTTCGTGGCCAATGCCAACCTCGACAACTTCGACGATGCGCAGAACGTCGGCAGCTACGTCACCTCGGTCATTCCGCTGCTCGAGTCCACCTCGGGCAAGATGGTCTACTGGTCGGAGTACCGCCACGAGGGCGACTTCACCTCGGGCGAGAGCATCCACATCCAGATGGTACGCAACCAGGCGCGCATCGAGGTGCGGGTCGACGAGAGCCTGGCCGGCGAGTTCGAGACCGACGGCTTCTCCATCTGCAACACCTACGCCAACGGCACCGTAGCGCCGTTCGACCCCGTGTCGCTCACCTTCGGGTGGGATGCGACGGCTGATGACGGCTCCTATCCCAACCTCTACGTGACGCTGCCCACCAATGCCGTCAAGGCGACCGACGCCGCCGATGTCGACCACGACCAGTACCACTACATCTTCGAGGACCCCAATCCCGAGGGCGACCAGACCTACCTGATTGTCAAGGGGCGTGCCGTGGGAGCCCCCGAGTGGTCCTACTACAAGGTGCTCTTCCTGCGCGAGGACAAGACCCCGTGGCCCATCTACCGCAACATGTGGTACGAGGTGGTTATCCGCAAGTCGCTGGCCAGCTCGCCCGCCTATGCGACCTTCGCCGAGGCGAAGGAGGGTGTCCCCGTCAACGACGTCTATGTGGCCGTCTCGCCCGAGGTGCCGACCATCTCCGACGGTCAGCGCGTGCTCACGGTCGAGCGGACGACCCACCTGCTCGACGGCAGCGAGGGACGCTATACGATTGCCTACCGGTATTGCAACCTCGACGGCTCGACCACCGGGCTCACGGCCCCCTCGGTAAGCTGGCTTTCGAACGACCGTGTGGCCCAGACCGACATGGTGGTCAACAACTACGATACCCGGACGGGTGAGGGTACGGTCGAAATAGTCCCCTTTGCCGCCGGTGCCACGGCGCGTCATGCCGAGCTGAGCATCCGTGCCGGAGCGCTCTCGCGTACGGTCTCGCTGATGCTGGTCCGCCCCTTCGTCTTCACCCCCGTCTGGATTAGCTCGGGCATCAACGGCAGCGTGAGCGACCAGGATGTGACGCTGGTCTTCCAGATTCCGGAGGATTATCCCCAGGAGCTGCTGCCGCTCGAGTGCCGCATCTCGGCCAACGAGATTACGGGTACCTCCGAGACGCCGCTGCGGTTGATTTTCCAGAAGGACTACCCCGATGAGGAGTGGGGCGAGCAGACGCAGTGGCCCTACAAATACGTCTACGAGGCCCAGACGACGGGCACGCACCGGATTTACTTCCGCACGACCCGGGCCCTGAACGACAACAACAGCACCGTGCTCCTCGAGGCGGAGCATTTTGAGCCCGTGACCAAACGCCTGCGTGTGACCAACGACAGCCGGATGCTCGAGTTCGTCGGCCTGCGCGACTATACGGAGCGCATCCAGTACGCCCTCGTGCCGAAGATTGCCGGTTCGGAGCTGACGCTCCAGTTCCGCTTCGTCTCCGAGACGGGCGCCGCCGTGACCGGCGACCCCGGAACCACGGTGCGCATCTATACCAACAACCTCGACCCGGCCGAAGGTCAGACCGGCATGGAGGAGATGGAGAGCGACCCCGAGATGGAGGCCAACGGCCGCTACCTGCGCTATACGCCCCAGGCTTCGGACCGGGATGGCGAGGGTGTCTATACGCTTCGCTTCCGGACCCGTGTGGCCGTAAGCGACGAGCCGATTCGCATTGCCGACGAGCAGACGCAGTATGCCTCGGCGACGATGGAGCTTGCGACCTACGGCTACTTCCCCTTCCACTTCGACGTGCGGGGCGAGGATGGCACGCAGATGATTCCCTATGGTCCGGGTGTGCCCGTGACCGTCAGCTTCGATACGAGCGGCTTCACCTCCGAAACCACCGAGTTCATCTCGCCGGGCAATGCGCAGTACACCTGCTTCATCGCTACCCGAAACCTCGAGCCCGACCCGGCCTATGGCGACCAGGGGCTCACGGCCGTGAACGAGACGGGGCGTGTCGGCTACGAATATCTGGTTACGGCATCGACGCAGCATACGTTCCACTTCGTGACGAAGGAGATTGTGAGCGGCGAGACGGTGAGCATCTCCTCCGACGAGACCATTTCGTTCACCTCCGAGAGCGTGACGCTGACCAACCGGCCCATCGAGGGCGTCATGAGCTACGGCGAGACCTCGAATCCCGGCGATGCGACCGTGCAGCCGGTTGAGGAGGATGCCTTCGTCACCATCGAACGTACGGACGGTACGCGCATCGGCTACTTTACGGTGGGCGCCGACGGACGCTATACGCTGACGCTGCGCGGCGAGTATGATTTCGAGTGGAAGACGGCCAACCTGACGATTCTCTATTCGCCGCTCAACAGCTCGGAGCGCTACGGCGCCGTCACCTCGCTCGAGGCGCTCTTCGCCTCGCCCGACCTCGTGCTGAGCAAGAACTGGACGATTCAATAGAGGTTCCGGAAGGCGGCTGCGGCGGTCCGGTGTGGCCGGACGCGCCTGCGGTGCCCCGGAGCATCAACTGCCGATAAGAGCGGAGAGCCATCCCGAAAGGGGTGGCTCTCCTTTTGTCGTTTTGTGCGGGCAGGGGCAGAGCGTGTCGGCCGCCGGTGTGGCTGCGCCGCGCGGGGTCAGAAGACCCGGACGAGCAGATGGCCCAGGTGGGCGGCCAGCATGCCCAGGGCGAAGCTCAGCAGGGCGTAGCCTGCGAAGTGGAGGAACTGCTGCCCGCCCAGCAGGGCGTAGTTCTCGTGGATGAAGGTCGAGAAGGTGGTGAATCCGCCGCAGAAGCCCACCGTGAGGAAGAGCCTCAGCTCGGCGTTGAGCAGGTTGCCCCGTTCGAAGAGACCGTAGAGCAGCCCGATGGCCAGGCAGCCGGCGACGTTGACCGCCAGCGTCCCCCATGGGAAGCCCGAGGCGGCGTGGCTCTGGATGAGCCGCGAAAGAAGGTAGCGTGCAATACCGCCGGCAAAACTTCCGGCACCGATGAAAAAGAGGGTCTTTACCATAGCGTGAAGTGTCTGAAGGGCTCCGTGCGGCGAGTTTTGCCGCACGTCCGGGCCGACCAATCTGTTGTGAATTTATGAACCGCCATAACGACTGCCTGGGTGGAGCGTGTGCTCCACGTTTATGCAGGTATCATCAGCACATCCCGAACGGGCGGCGGTTTGAGGCAGATACCATTGCCTTTGCGGCTGCAAAGATACCGCTTCGGCGTGAAAAAACGAATTTTTCCCGGCTAAATCTGCTGTCTTGCGTGCCGAGGGAGACAGTTCGGCCGGGAGGAGTCGGTCGAAACCGCCGGGAGAGGTATTTTCCAGAGCAGCCGAGCGGTGGGGTGGCGGAGCGGCGGAGCGGGGAGTTCGGGGTGTTAGAAAGGCGGAGCCGTGGACCGGAGAGCGGTTATAAGGCAGGGGGCATAGGGATGGCAGATGGAGCGGCGGACGGACGGGTGACGGAGTGGCTGTGAAGTCAGGAGGCCGGGCGGCGGGCAGGGCGACAGACCGGGTCGTACCGCAGGGCTGGAACGGCGGGCGGCCGGATGGGCGGCGAGGAGAGAACGGCCGGGGGCAGAAAAGACCGGGCGACAGACGGGGCGTGCCGCAGGTCTGGAACGGCGGGTGGCCGGATGGGCGGCAAGGTGAGGACGGCCGGATGGGTAGGGTCGGGCGACAGACGGGGCAATGTGGCAAGGCAGGGTAGCGTGGTTGTGTGGCCGCGCGTCAAGGCAGGGTAGGAAGGACAGGAAGAAGAGGACGGTCGGATGGCAGGGCCGGGCGACAGACGGGGCAATGTGGCAAGGTAAGGTAGCGTGGTTGTGTGGCCGCGCGTCAAGGCAGGGTAGGAATGGGCGGCAAGGAGAGAACGGCCGGAGGGGCAAAAAAGGCCGTGCGGCGGCCGACCCGCTGTCATGCCCGGCCGGCACGGCCGCGGATGCGGCGGAAGGGGAGGCCGAGCACGCCGAAGAGTGCCTCGCCGAAGATGCCGCTGCTCATCTTCGAAGAGCCGCGGCGCCGTTCGGTGAAGATAATCGGCACCTCGCAGAGCCGCATGCCCAGTTTCCAGGCCGTATACTTCATCTCAATCTGGAACCCGTAGCCCTTCATGCGGATGGCGTGCAGGTCGATGGCCTCCAGCGCCCGGCGCGAGTAGCAGACGAAGCCCGCCGTGGCGTCGTGGAGCGGAAGCCCGGTGACCAGGCGCACGTATTTCGAGGCGAAGTAGGACATCAGCAGCCGCGACATCGGCCAGTTGACGACATTGACCCCCTCGACGTAGCGCGAGCCCACCACCACGTCGCCCCCCTGCTCGGCTGCCCGGCAGAGGCGCACCAAATCGTCGGGGTTGTGCGAAAAGTCGCAGTCCATTTCGCAGATGAGGTCGAAGCCGCGGCTCAGCCCCCACTCGAATCCGGTCAGGTAGGCCGTGCCGAGCCCCTGCTTGCCGCTCCGCTCGATGAGGTGCAGCCGCTCGGGGAACTCCTTCTGACGGCGGCGCACGATGGCGGCCGTGCCGTCGGGCGAGCCGTCGTCGATGACCAGCAGCTCGAAGGGCTCGCTCAGCGAGAAGACCTTGTCAATCATAGCGGAGATGTTCTCCCGCTCGTTGTAGGTCGGTATGATAACCAGTTTGCGCATGGGCTGTGCGGCGTTTTCCGTGTGATGCGGCCGCGACGTTTCGACCGCGATTTTACAAAGATAGCATTTTTTTGCAGAAGTGGAGCACCTCGGCCCGTTTTCTCCACGCTTGCGCCGGAATCGGTGCCGGGATGGGCCTCAGCGTCCTGTGCCCCGGGCGGACTTTTCTGCGTTTTGCTACTCCAGTCCGGCCCGGTCCTGCATCCCGGTGCCGTCCGTTCCATCTGCCCGCGTCGGCGGTCCGAAGTTCCGGCGCACCTTGCCTGTCCGGCCCCTCCGCCCGGCGGCCGCTACGGGCGGTGCAGCGCTCCGAGCCGCCGGATTTCGGCCTGTTGCTCCGGGGTGGTGCGACGCGACTCGAGGATTTTGCGCAGGCTCATCCGGAAGCTCCATGCGGGCAGCCCCGGCTCCCCGGCCAGCCAGGCCCCGGTCCGCTCCGGGTCGGCGGCGTAGCAGACCGAGACGGCCCAGGCGACCGCCATGCGGGCGTAGTAGCCCTCGTGGCGGACGCTGCCCAGATGACGGAGCAGCGCGTCGAGGTGCTCCCCGTCGGTGAAGTTGTTGAGCCCCGTCACGGCGGCGAAGCGGACCTCGTACTCGCCGTCGGCGAGGAACAGCGGCTCGATGAAGTGCCACATGGGTTCGCGCTCGGCAGGGCGGAGCCGCCGGCAGAAGCTGTCGCAGAGGCTCCAGTTGTCGATTTTGGGCAGATGTGCCGCCGTGAGGCTCAGAAACTCGTCGACCGGACAGGGCGCATAGCCGATGACCATCCCCTGCAGCATCCGCTCCTCGAAGTAGTACTCCTCCGCACTGCGGAGGTATGCGCGCCAGTCGCCCCGCACGATTTCGCGGGCCAGCCGCCGCAGCGCGGGGAGCCGCACGCCGATGATGTGTTCGACGCCGGGCAGCAGCGAGGCGCTGAAGTCGCGGTAGGCGGGTTCGCCCAGCGCAAGGAGCCGTTCGCGGATGTTCATTGTTTTTTGCCGAATTTGGGGGTGATGCCGATGAAGAAGGAGTAGTTGAGCCGCGGCATGGGACGCCCCATCACCGTCTCGTACTCCTCGTTGAAGAGGTTGTTGATGCACCCCTTGAGCGTGAAGTCGGCCCAGCGGCACGAGAGCAGCCTCTCGAGCGCCACGTCGCTCATGAAGTAGGGGGGCACGTAGCCCAGATGGTCGCGGTCGTTGCTCGACATGGTGTAGCGGGTGCTGTACCAGCACCATTTGTAGCTCAGCACCCAACGGCGCCACTGAAGCCGGGCCGTGAAGGCGGCCGAGTGCTCGGGGATGTAGACCAGCTGCTTGCCCACCGACTCGTCGGCTGGACTGAAGGGGTCGCCCCGGTTGATGGAGCGTGTCCAGGCGTAGTTGCCGTCGAAGCGCAGGCTCCAGCGGCGCCCCAGCTCGGCGCGGGCGTCCACCTTCAGCTCGAGGCCGTAGCTGTGGACACGCTTGACGTTGACCGGGGTGTAGATGCCCGACTTGGCCCCGTCGCTCAGCCAGAGTATCCAGTCGTCGATTTCCGAGTCGAAGAAGGTGAGCGACCCCTTGAGCGAGCGGCTCGGGCCGCCGAGCGAGAACTCGCCCCCCGCATCGAAGGTCCACCCCTGCTCGGGGCGCAGGTCGGGATTGCCGCCCGGCTGGAAGTAGAGGTCGTTGAGCGTCGGGTAGCGGTAGTTGCGCGCCGCCGAGGCCTTCAGCACGACGTTGCCCCGCTTCGAGGCGAGCCAGTCGACGAAGAGCGCCGGTATGAGCGGCGTCGTGCGGTCGCCGTAGAGCTCTTCGCGCAGGTTGAGCGCCACGCCCAGCCGCGGTACGGGGCGCCACTTCACGGCGGCGAATCCCGACAGCTCGAAGCGCGAGCGGTCGTCGAGCTGTCGGACATACTCGCCCGTCGTGTTGTCGATGAGCGAGAAGTCGCCGCTGTTGACCATGTGCTGCGAGACCGTGACGTCGAGCGTGAAGAGCCACTTCTCCCGCAGGGCGTATTCGGCTCCGGCGCGGGCGAAGAGCGAATGGACGTAGCTGCGCGAGTCGGTCATCGTGAGGAAGTTGCCCTGCCCCTCGGGGTCCTGCAGCCGCTCATAGCGCAGGTCGGTGTAGGTGTAGCCCGCCCGCAGGTCGAGCTTCAGGCCGTTTGCGAGCCGCTCCCAGCCTGCCGTGGCGCGCAGCGTCCGCTCGTCCTGCAGGTCCTTCTTCGACTTCTCGTCGTTGCGGTCCGAGCTGAGCAGCGGCAGGCCCCGGTGCGAATCGAGGTACCAGGCGGCAATCGAGAGGCGGCTGCCGTCGCCGAAGGTGTGGTAGAGCTCCTGCAGCAGGTGGATGTCGCGGAAGCCGCCGTTGCGGTTGCGGAGGAGCGGGTAGCTCGTGCCGACGATGTTGCCGTCGGCGTCGGTCTCGAACTCCTTGGTGTGGTAGTTCCGGTAGAGGAAGTCGTTCTCGGAGGTGCTGCACAGCAGGCGCGTCGAGGCGCTCCACCGCGCTCCCGTGTAGCTCAGGTGGAGAAACTCGTCGAAGGTGGTGAAGGAGCCGATGCCCTGGATGTAGCGCATGTGGAATCCCTCCTCGTCGCCGGGGCGCGTGGCCAGCGTGATGGCGCCGCCCAGCCCGCCTCCGGTGATGCCCACCGAGCTGGCGCCGTGGTAGAGCGTGGCGTTGTCGATGAAGTAGGCGGGGATGAGCGAGAAGTCGACCTGGCCGAAGAGCGGCGAGTTGATTTTCATGCCGTTCCACGTCACCTGCGTGTGCGAGGGCGAGGTGCCCCGGAACGAGGCGGTGGCCAGCGTCGCGCGGCCGTACGACTTGATGAAGATTGTCGAGCCGGAGGTCAGTGCGTCGGCCAGCGACGAGGAGATGTTGTCGCGCAGGACGATGCTATCGAGCTTCGTGCGCTGGACGCCAATCTCCTTCATCGGGCGCGTGCCGGTGATTTCGACCCGTTCGATGTCGCGCACGTAGAGCGAGTCCTCCGGCGCGGCGGCCCGTGCCGCGGGTCGGAGGGCGGCCAGAAGCGCAATCGAGAGAAGCAGGCGGCGGAGCATCGTAGGCGGGGCGTTGCGGATGGGTTATTCGGTGACTTCGCGGTAGCAGGCCACGCCGCAGACCTCGGTCGAGACTTCGCCGATGAGCGGCGCCGAGGCGTTGATGCCGCTCTGGACCTTCACGAAGTCAATCTGCGGCAGGTTGGCGGGCGCACCGTCGGCCGTCACGGCGTCGGAGATGTTGAGCGTGTTGTAGCCGCCGATGAGGTCCTGCGACGAGTAGTTGTCGGCATAGCCCCATGCGAAGGGGGCCGTGGTCCACGACTCGGTCCCCTCGACCTCCTTGCGGACGATGTTGTCGGGCAGCCGCACGCCGGTGAAGCTCAGTTCGTCGGTCTCAATCCATGCGGGGTAGTAGCTCTCCTGCGTGTGTTCGCCGATGCGGGCGATTTCGCCCGACTTGCCTTTGTTGTCGCGCCAGGCGACGGGCTGGTTCGCCCCCGCGGGGCGGGTGTAGGTGATGGAGTAGCCGTGGGTGCTGCGGTCGTACTCGCTGCCGCGCAGCTCATACCACGTGTCGTCGGGAAGTCCGTTGCCGTTCTCGTCGCGCATGACGTAGACCACGCCCGGCTCCGAGGAGTTGGCGAAGGAGTTGCCGCGTACGAGCAGCTCGCCGCCGCCGTTTTGCGGCACGGGCTCGGCAAAGCCGACCACCAGATAGCCGCCCCAGCCGCCGAGAGAGACGTAGAGCCGGGAGGCGAAGCGCTGCATGGCGTAGGCGCAGGCCTTTTCGGGGGTGGTGACGTCGGTGTAGCCGCTCAGCGGCTCGTTGATGAACTGCCCCGGGGCGGGCGTATACTCGAAGACGGTGGCCGCCTGCTCGATGACGCGTTTGGTGGTGGTCGATTCGCCCGAGTTGCAGCCGGCGAGCAGCGCTGCGGCGCCGAGAAGGGTGATGATGCGGGTATGTTTCATGTCGTTATTGATTTTGCTCAGGTTGCCAGAAACAGAAACTGCCGGGGGTGATGCCCACGCGGAGCGTGTCGAGCGCGCGGCCCCGGGCCGTGAAGCGGTAGACGACGCCGTGCTGCACGTAGTCGATGGCGTCGGCCACGTAGACCTCCGAATTGCGCGGGTCGACCCCCAGACCGTAGTAGGTGGTCCCGGCGTAGGGGAGGAAGGGGGTCGCGGGGAGCGACTCATCCTTTACGGACATGCGCCAGACGTCGCGGTCGAGGTAGTAGAGCGTGTCGCGCCGGCCGTTGAGCACCAGCTCCGAGGGGTGGTCGCCGGAGGGGAAGAGGAAGCTCCGCTCGATGACGCGCGTGGCGGCGTCGATGCGGTAGAGCACGGCGGGAATCCCCTCGGTGCGTCCCTCGGTGACGGTCCAGATTTTGCCGTAGCGGTCGCAGACGAGCGACGTGGGCTGCGGCCCCACCTCGATGGAGTCGACCAGCCGTTCCGTGCGCAGGTCGACCACCAGCAGCTTGTTGTCGTACGACCAGCAGTTGACGAAGAGCTCGTCGCCCCACTGGGCCATCTGCTCGGTCGACTTGTGGCCGTTCATGGCGATGCGTCCGCGGATGCGGTTCGAGCGCGTGTCCACGACCGTGATGCGCGGGTCGTAGAGGTCGGTGATGTAGGCCGTCGTGTCGTTGGGAAAGTGGATGTAGCGGGGCGAGACGACCCCCTCGATGAGCCCCGTGACGGTGCAGCTTGCCGGGTCAATGACGTAGACCACGCCCGAGTTGTTGACCACCACGTAGCCGCGCCCCCGGTGGAGGACCATCGACTGCGCCACGTCGCCCAGCAGCATGCCGTTGGCGCGCGAGAAGACCTCGTTTTCGACCTCCTCCGCATCGGTGCGGTAGAACGAGAGCGAGGCGTTGTCGCTGCCGAAGTTGCCCTCGCAGGTGATGAACACACCCCCCTGCGAGAAGCCGAAGGGCTCTTCGTCGAGCGGACCGAAATCCATGCAGGCGGCCAGCGTGGCGGCGCATGCGGCCGGAAGCATGCGCCAGAGTGCGTGCAGCAGTCGTTTCATCCTTGTTCGTTTCGGCGGAGCGGGACGGCAGGCGCGGACGGGCGGAAATGCGCGGACGACGTCGGGCCCCATTCTCCGCGGGGCGCTTATCGATGGAGTGCACCGGCAGGTCTTCTGACTTGCCGCCGCTCCGATGCCTTCCCGCCCCGGTGCGGGGCAGTGGCTGAGGAGTATCGGAGCGTTTGCTGCGGCTTACAGCAGCGGGAACTGTTGCCGAATCGCACGGCATTCCCTTTTCATCCGCGCGCACCGAAGGTGCGCCCTGCGGAACCGATGCGCGACAAAAGTACGCTTTTTTTGGCAGATTGTCGTCCGAAAATCCTCCAAAAAAGTTATCTTTGTAAAAAATAGTGTCCATGGCTCTCGAAATTCGACGGATGACGACCCTCGACGCCGGGTTGGAGGAGGCGCTTGCGCGGCTGCTTCCGCAGCTCTCCGGCGGGCTTCGTGCGCCCTCGCGCGAGGTGCTCGGGCGGCTGCTTGCCCAGCCCTGCGCGGCGCTGCTGGCCGCCCTCGACGGGGAGCGTATCGTGGGGGTGCTGACCCTGGTGTGGTACGACGTCCCCTCGGGCCGCAAGGGATGGGTCGAGGATGTGGTGGTCGATGCCGGCGAGCGGGGCCGCGGTGTCGGACGCCTGCTGGTCGAAAAGGCCCTGGAGCTGGCCCGGAGCGAAGGGGTGCAGCACCTCATGCTCACCTCCAACCCCGCGCGCCGTGCGGCCCATGCACTCTATCGCACATGTGGATTCGAAGAGGTGGGGAGCACCCTGTTCCGCTTCGACATGAATAAGAAGGTTGACCTATGAAAAAGTTTCTGAAAATTGCGGTGACGGTCATTGCCGTCCTGCTGGTGGTCGTGCTGACGGCCCCCATCTTCCTGCGCGGCAAGATTGCCGAACTGGTCCGTACCGAGGCCAACGCGATGCTCGTCCCGCGGCTCGACTTCGAGCGGCTGGGCATCAGCCTGCTGCGCCACTTCCCCAACGCCTCGCTCGAGCTGAAGGGGGTGACGCTCGTGGGTGTGGCCCCCTTCGAGGGGGATACCATCGCCTCCGTAGGGCGCCTCTCGGTGGTGGTCGACCCCTGGTCGCTGCTCGGTGACGGGGGGCTGGAGGTGCGCAAGCTGCTCATCGCGAAGCCCGACCTGAGGGCCCGCAAGCTCGCCGACGGCAGCGTGAACTGGCTGCTGATGAAACCCTCGGAGGAGGAGCCCGAGGCGGAGGCTGCCGCGGAGGAGGAGAGCACCGACACGGGCTCTGCCTTCAGCCTCTCGGTGCGCGACTTCCGCATCACCGACGCGGCACTCTCCTACGTCGACGACTCGACGCACACCTCGTTCCGCACGCTGCTCCCGCTGCTGCGCCTGCGCGGCGACTTCTCGGCGGCGCAGAGCACGCTCGATTTGCGGATGCGCACCGAGGAGACGACCTTCTCGTCGGGTGTGGTGACGCTGCTGAGCAATGCCGAAATCGAGCTGAATGCCGATGTGGCGGCCGACCTTGAGAAGAACCGCTTCGAGCTGAAGGAGAACAAGCTGCGGCTCAACGCCATCGAGGCGACGCTCGACGGCTGGGCCGAGCTGGGTGACGATGCCGTGGCGATGGACCTCAGTCTGGGCTGCGAGCGCGTCGAGTTCAAGGATGTGCTGTCGCTCATCCCGGCCTTCTATACGCGCAACTACCGAGGCCTCTCGGCTTCGGGCGAGCTGACGCTCTCGCTCTGGGCCAAAGGCGAGCTGCGCGGCGCCGAGCTGCCGGCCTTCGGCCTCGAGCTGGGCGTGCGCAACGGCGGTTTCCAGTATGCATCGCTTCCCAAGGCGGTCTCCGACATCAACATCCAGGCGAGCGTGACCAACCCCGGCGGGGTGATGGACCGCACGGTGGTCGACATCCCGACGTTCGGCCTGCGGATGGGGGACAACTCGCTCGCAGCCACCTTCCACGGCACGACGCTCGTCAGCGACCCCGACCTGCGTGCCTCGCTCGAGGGCAAGCTCGACCTTGCGGACATTGGCGAGGTCTACCCGCTCGAGGACGGCATGTCGCTCAAGGGCTTCATCCAGGCCGACCTGAGCGCCGCCGGACGGATGTCCGATGTCGAGAACCGCCGCTACGACCGGGTTTCGGCCTCGGGCAACTTCGTGGTCGAGAACGTCGACGCACAGCTGCCCGGCCTTCCCGCCATCGGCCTGCGCCGCGCCGCGGCCGGCATCTCGCCCCAGGCCATGACGCTCGGCGAGCTGAGCCTGACCATCGGCGGCAGCGACCTTGCGGCCAACGGCCAGCTGACCGACTACATCGACTATCTGCTGCGCGGTGCGACGCTTTCGGGACGGCTCTACGTCAATTCGAAGCTGCTCGACCTCAATGAAATCCTCGCCTCGCTCTCCTCGACGGAAACGGCCGGGGGCGACGCGGCCGAAGAGCCCGCCGCGGAGGAGACTCCGGCCGAGGGCGACGTGGCCGCTCAGGCGGTCGAGATTCCGCGCAACCTCAACCTCTCGCTGCGTACCGAGGTGGGCAAGCTCCTCTACGAAAAGATGGTTATCGAGCAGCTTTCGGGCGAGGTGCGCGTGGCCAACGGCACCCTTTCGCTCGACGGACTGCGCATGAAGGCCTTCGACGGCTCGCTGACCGCATCGGGCAGCTACTCGACGGCCGACGCCGCCCATCCGGCGCTCGCCTTCAACCTCGGCTTCACCGACGCCTCCTACGCCCGGACCTTCGAGCAGCTGGAGATGGTGCAGCGCATCGTGCCGCTCTTCGAGAAGGCCGGCGGTGTCTACTCCATGTCGCTCGACATGAAGATGAACCTCGACCAGGCGATGGAGCCCGACCTCATGTCGCTCGATGCCCAGGGCGAGCTGCGCTCGGCCGACATCCACATCGAGCAGCTCAAGGCCTTCGAGGTGCTGGCCAAGACGCTCGGCAACGACGCGCTGAGTTCCATCCGCGCCAAGGATGTCGTCATCCCCTTCTCGATTCGCCAGGGGCGGCTCACCACCAAGCCCTTCGACCTGAAGATGGGTGACGTCTCGCTCAACCTCTCGGGCTCGACGGGGCTCGACCAGAGCATCGACTATACGGCCCAGGTGGCCCTGCCCGCTTCGGCTACGGGCGGCGTCCTCTCGAAGGTCAACGTCGGCATCGGCGGAACCTTCACCGACCCGAAGATTACCATCGGGGTGAAGGAGGCGGTCGAGGAGGCGGCCCGCAACCTCATCGACGAGCAGGTGCAGAAGCTCACCGGCAACGAATCGCTCTCGGAGGCGGTCCAGGAGCAGGCAGCCAAGCTGCGCGAGGAGGCGCGCAAGGCGGGTGAGAAGCTCATTGCGGCTGCCGAGGAGCAGCGCACGAAGCTGGTCGACGCGGCGAAGAACCCCATTGCGAAGCTGGCGGCCGAGAAGGCCGGCGACAAGCTGGTCGACGAGGCGCGCAAGCAGGCCGACAAGCTGACGGCCGAGGCCGAGGCGCAGATTGAGAAACTCGCCTCGAAGGCCCAGTAGCCGTTCCTGCCGGTTGAAATGTAAAGAGACCGCCGCGGAGTCCGAAACTCTGCGGCGGCCTTTTTTTGTGCTCGTTTGCTGCCTCGGGCCGGCGTTGTGCCGCTACGGTTCGGCAACTTTGCGTTCCGACTGCGGCGGGCGGCTGCCGGCTGCCGGCTCCCGACTCCTCTCCGAAAAAAACAGCCTCCCGTAGCGGCGGGAGGCGGGTTGTGGCGGAGCGTTGCAGCGAAAGCGGAGCGCCCGGCCCGGTTGCGCGGGCCTTTCGGCTGTGCGGATGCTTGGGCGCCTATCGGGGGCGGATGTAGCTCTGGAGCGCCTCGACGTACTGCGCGAAGGCATCGCGGCCGGCGTCGGTGATGCGGCAGAGGGTGCGGGGCTTGCGGCCCTGGAAGCCCTTCTCGATTTCGATGTATCCGGCCCTGGCCAGCTTGTCGAGCTGCACGGAGAGGTTGCCGGCCGTCGCTCCCGTCTCGTTGCGCAGGAAGACGAAGTCGGCACTCTCGACACCGATGAGTATCGACATCACGGCGAGCCGCAACTCGGAGTGCAGCAGGGGATTCAGCTCCTTGAACATGGTTTGCGTGCGATATGTCGGAGGATGAAGCCGGGCAGCATGACGAGCAGCGTGCACCAGAGGGCCAGCTGCAGCAGCCAGTTGCCCGATGCAAGGTCGAACGGCGAGCTGAAGGTGAAGGTGAATGTCGCGATGAAGCTGGCCATTCCCAGACCGACCAGTGCGGCGAACGAGCCCGAGTGGTTGCTCCCCTTGCCGCGGAAAAACTCGGCGGTGACCAGCAGTGCTCCCGAGAAGAGCAGCTGTGCGATTCCTGCCGGATTGAGCGTATTTTCGGGATTGATGATGGCGTATGCTGCCGAGGCGAGGGCCGTCATCGCCGGGAAGCCCCAGATGAGCAGCAGCAGGTCGTCGAATCCCGTGCGGACGATGCCCTTGCGGCGGCTTTGCCCTATCGTGAAGAGGTAGCAGGCAGTGAAGGGAATGAGGGCGCTCCAGAGCACTTGCGGGCTGCCGGTCCAGCGGAGCAGTGCGTATTCGGCCAGGGCGGTCAGTGCCGCGAGTGCTCCCCAGACGATGAAGAGCTCGCCGCGGACGAAGTTCATGCGGCGCATGTTGCGGTCGAAGACGCGGGCGATGAGTTCGAGCGCCTCCTGTTCGGAAAGAGTATTGGTCTCCGGTTTTTCGGATTTCATGGTGCGTTCCGTTTCTGCAAAGGTACGAAATAGTTTTTATTTTGACGTGCCGGGCTGCGGCTGAGGCGGTTGGCGCGGCAGGTCCGGCTGCGGCTTGTTGCGGCACGTTCGTCTGCGACGGTGCGCGGCTGCGGCTATTTTTCTTCGGCCTCCTCGCGCCGGTTCTGGAAGTTGATGATGTGGCCCGGAATGACCATCATCACGACGAAGATGGCGGCGAAAATCAGAATCTCGTTGTTGAGCATGAAGCAGTCGACCTCCTGTGTCCGGGCGAGTTGCTTGAGCGTGAAGTCCCACAGGGCAAGGGCGGCCGTTCCCGCCATGCCGAGCAGGCCGGCGACGGTGTAGACCTTCGAGCGGACGATGAGCCCCGTCGAGGCGGTGCCGATGGACATCACCAGGGTGATGAGCGCAAAGAGGCTCGGGCGGTAGGAGTGGCCGTGGAACAGCGCGAGGATGAAAATCGGAATGAGCGCCAGCGAGCAGACGAGCCACAGAGCGTTGACGATACGGTCGATTTCGGTGCGCGGCTCGGTGCTCTTCCTTGTGGGAAAGAGCCGCATGAGCACCACTCCGAGCAGGGGTATGAGGAACCATGTGAGGCTCCATGCCGGGTCGGCTCCGGCGATGTTGAGCGCATAGTTGAGCAGCGAGATGGCGACGGTCGTGTAGCCCCAGACGAGGAACGGGCGTCCGGCATTGCGCTCGAGGCGCTGGCGCGTGTTGCGAATCATGCGGGTGATGAGTTCGATGCTCTCTCGGGCATCCAGTTGTTTCTCTTCCATGGTTCAGACTTTTTTATGATTGGTGTTTGGAATGAAGGGTCGGTCTATTTTGTGGCGGGCTCCCCGGCGGGCACCTGCTCCGGAGTCTCCTTGGGGTTTTTCCGGCCGAATTCGTAGCGGAGCTCCACGCGGACGCTGTCGCCGAGCTCCTCCCGGCGGATGGTGCGGGTGCAGCACCCCTCGGCCGGCATCCCGTCTGCGTTCCGGTCGAGCGTGTAGTTGCCGTTCTCGTCCAGGAAGGCGTAGAGCGTGGCTGAGTCGGCGCTGATGGCCTCCGGAACAATGGTTGCCTTGCCAGCGGCGGGCTGTTCGATGCCCATCTGGCTCTTTCCGTTCGCCTCGCGGAGCATCCAGAGAACCTTTCCCCGGTCGGTGCGGAGGTTCGCGATTGTGATTCCGGGGTTTGCACCCAGAACGGTCGCCGTGCAGAGCAGCGCGGCCATGCAGGTTACACTCTTTTTCATCGTTTGCAATTTTAGGCGGTTGGTGTTTTTTCGGGTCCCGGTCGCGTTTGGCTGCCTTTTCCCGGCAGGTCGGCGGCCCGGTTCTTCCCGTTCTCTGATGCAAATATAAATTAGTTTATAATATAAACCAAATTTTCGACGCAAAATTTTTCGGTTGGTGAAAACCTCCGACTGTGTCACGAGGGCGAAGAAGAGGCCTGCGGCCGGGGTGCGGAAAGCGTCGGGGACGGTTTGCTGGCAAACCCGTATGGTCGCCCGACGCCGCAGCCGGGCCGCAGGCAGCCGCCCGCGTGACAGGCCGGAGCGGCTTTTGCTGCTTTTCGCCGCCGAAAAGCAGGAGAAAGAGAAACTTTGTGGGGGAAAGAAGGAGGGATAGAGAAAAAGGGTCGCTGGGATTGTCCTCTCTTATGGGTTGAGGTAAATAAAATCCTCCCTACTATGTCACGAGGGAGAAGAAGCAGCTTGTGGCCCGGGGGCGGAAAGCGTCGGGGACGGTTTGCCGGCAAACCCGCATGGTCGCCCGACGTCGCGACCGGGCCGCAGGCAGCCTCCCGCGTGAGAGGTCGGACGGCTTTTGCTGCTTTTCGCCGCCGAAAAGCTGAAGAAAACAGATGAAATAGCCGCTGCCCCCGGCAAGCGGAAGCGTTGCTCCGAAAAAAGGAGTCGCTGCCGCCGGCTTACCCCGCATGACGGGCGAATGGACGTCGCGTTACGACCGCCCGGCCACCAGTTGGCGCCACTCGGGGTGGCGCTCGATGTAGCGGGCAATGTAGCTGCACTCGGGAGCTATCCGCAGCCCCTGCGCGCGAATCTCCGTGAGCACAGCCTCCGTCAGCTCTGCGGCAATGCCCTGCCCCTCGAAGCGGGATGGCACCCCCGTGTGCAGCAGGTGCAGCGTGTCACCCCTGCGCAGGTAGTCGATGACGGCCTGCTCCCCGTCGCCCAGGTCGAACGAGTAGCGTTGCCGGGCCGGGTCGTGTCGAAGCGTATATCGTTTCATGGTGTGGTGTTTGTTGGTTCGTGAATCTTGCACCCCCCCCAAAAATAGTTCCGAAAAGTGGAAAAATCCCTATCTTTATCCGCCGAAAGAAGCCTTTTCCCGAAGTGAACGACTTTTCCGATATCCTCTGTACGTGGTACGCCCGTTTCGGACGCGACCTGCCGTGGCGCCATACGCGCGACCCCTACCGCATCTGGCTCTCGGAGGTGATTCTCCAGCAGACCCGCGTCGAGCAGGGGCGGGAGTACTACCTGCGCTTCGTCGGACGCTTTCCCGACGTGGGGGCCCTGGCTGCCGCTTCGGAGGAGGAGGTGCTGAAGCTCTGGCAGGGGCTGGGCTACTACAGCCGTGCCCGCAACCTCCATCGCGCCGCCCGGCTGATTGCCGAACAATATGGCGGCCGCTTCCCCGAACGCTACGACGAGGTCCGCGCGCTGCCCGGCGTGGGGGAGTATACGGCGGCGGCCATCTGCTCGTTTGCCTCGGATGCGCCCCTTGCCGTGCTCGACGGCAATGTCTTCCGCGTTCTGGCGCGCCTCTTCGACCTCGACCTTCCGATTGACACCACGCAGGGGCGCCGCCGCTTTGCCGAGCTGGCTGCCTCGCTGCTGCCGCCCGGGCGTGCGGCGCTTCATAATCAGGCGATTATGGACTTCGGAGCGCTCCAGTGCGCCCCTCAGCAGCCCCGCTGCGGGGAGTGCCCCCTGGCGGAACACTGCCTGGCGCTGGCGGCCGGTACGGTTGCCGTGCGGCCCGTCAAGCAGGGGCGCACGAAGGTGCGCGACCGCTGGTTTGCCTACGTGGTGGTGCTCTGCGGCGACGAGCTGCTCCTGCACCGCCGCGACGGGCGGGATATCTGGCGCGGCCTGTACGAGTTTCCCCTCGTGGAGCGCGACCGTCCGCTCGATGCGGCGGAGCTGCCCGCGCAGGAGGAGTTCGCGCAGCTGACGGGTGGCGGCGCCTGCACGTGGCTCTCCTCGGTGGCGATGCCTCCCCACCGCCTCTCGCACCAGCTGCTCCACGCCACGTTCCACCGGCTGCGCGTGGAGCACCTTCCCGAGCGGCTGCCCGACGGGGTGGTGCGCGTGCGTGCGGAGCGGCTCGACGACTACGCCGTGCCGCGCCTCATCGAGCGCTACCTGACGAGGTATCCGATATAGAGTGCGTAAATCACCAGGAAGATGGCGCCCTCCCAGCGGTCGACGGCCTTGCGGCGGAAGGTGAAGGCCGTAACGAAGAGCAGCACCGAGCTCAGCAGCACGGTCAGCAGGTCGATGCGCGTGATGCCGCCCAGCGTCAGCGGGTGAATCGTCGCGCTGAGGCCCAGAATCAGCAAAATGTTGGCAATGTTCGAGCCGATGACGTTGCCCAGCGCCATTTCGGATTTTCCCTTGAGCAGCGAGACCACCGACGAGGCCAGCTCGGGCAGCGACGTGCCACCCGCCACGAGCGTGATGGCTATCACCGACTCGCTGACGCCCAGCGCGCGTGCTATGGCCGTGGCGCTGTCGAGAAAGAGCTCGCCGCCGAAGATCAGTCCGGCAAGACCTCCCGCAATCATCACCACGATGAGCCACAGCGACCTGCTCCGCTGTGGCTTTTCCGTCTGCGTCGTCTGCGTTGCCTGAGCGGCCGTGCGGCGCTCGGCGCGGATGGTGTAGCGGATGAGGGCGATGTAGAGCAGCAGCATGACGATGCCGTCGATGCGGCCGATGGCATCCACCTCGCCCAGCCCCAGCAGACGGTCCGAGGTGAGCAGCAACAGCAGCACCGAGACGGCGGTCAGGAAGGGCAGGTCGCGGCGGATGTTGCCCCCCGTGAGGGGCAGCGGCGCGATGAGGGCGCAGACGCCCAGAATGAGGAAGACGTTGAAGATGTTCGACCCGACGATATTGCCGATGGCCACGTCGCTGTTGCCCGCGGCGGCCGAGAGCACCGAGACCACCAGCTCGGGGGTCGAGGTGCCCACCGCTACGATGGTCAGTCCGACGATGAACTCCGGGACGCGGAAGCGCTGGGCGAGGGCGGCCGAGCCGTCGGTCAGGAAGTTGGCGCCGCCCAGGATGAGCGCCAGTCCGAGAATGAGCAGAAAGATATCCATGTTGAGAAAAGGGGTTTTTCAGGGGTTGTGCGCCGCGCCGGCTCAGCCCAGCAAGAGCAGGCTGACGGCCATCACCGCCATGCCGGTCACCACGCCGTAGATGGAGATGTGCGCCTCGCCGTATTCGCGGGCTGCCGGCAGCAGCTCGTCAATCGAGATGAAGACCATGATGCCGGCCACGCCCGCGAGGATGCACCCCATGAGCGTTGTCGACATGAAGGGCATGAGCACCAGCCAGGCCAGCAGCGCTCCGACGGGCTCGGCCACGCCCGAGAGGAGCGACAGGCGGAAGGCCTTCACGCGGTCGCCCGTGGCGTAGTAGACGGGAATCGAGACGGCGATGCCCTCCGGGATGTTGTGGATGGCGATGGCTACGGCGATGGCCGCGCCGAGCGTCGCGTTGTCGACGGCCGTGGTGAAGGTGGCGATGCCCTCGGGGAAGTTGTGGATGGCGATGGCGAGGGCCGTCATCACCCCCATGCGCATGAGCTTCGGGTTGCGGGGCTGCTCCTCCATCTCCTCAACGCGGTGCGCCTCGTGGGGGTTCTCCACCGAGGGGACCAGGCGGTCGATGATGCCGATGAGCAGGATGCCGGCGAAGAAGCAGAGGACGGTCATCGCAGTTCCGGGCCGCTGGCCCCACTCCGCCGTCAGCGCGAGCTGCGACTGCTGGAAGAGCTCGACGAAGGAGACGTAAATCATCACGCCGCCCGAGAGCCCGAGCGAGAAGGAGAGCAGCCGCTTGTTGGTCCGGCGCGTAAAGAAGGCGATGGCGCTGCCGATGCCGGTCGCCAGACCGGCGCCGAGGGTCATCAGCAGCGGGTAGAGTATGTTGGAATCCATGGTTGTGTCGTGTTTTTCTTTCAAGGGGCAAAGATAGTGCATTTTTGCTCCCTGAACGAATCGCAGCGCCTCGCAAGAGTTCGGTATTTTCTATGGTGTGATAGGTCGGGCCTATGATAGACGCTGCCCGGGTGTTGAGGCTGGGAACCGGGGCCGGGCGCGGGTGCTGGCGGCAGAGGCTCCGCAATGGATAAAACGAACGGTCCGCACCGCAGTGCGGACCGTAGTCGTTTTTCCAGGGGTGATGCCGGCAGAGCTACGAGCGGTGCGCCTCGCGCAGCAGGCGGCCCAGCGTTCCGATGTTGTCGGCCGTCAGGTGGGGCTGCGGGTCGGCATGGTCGGCCACCTCGAGCGTCGTCTCGCCCGAGAGCACCAGTACGCCCATCGCTCCGGCGTTGTGGGCCATCTGCACGTCGGTGTAGATGCGGTCGCCGACCATCGCTATCTGGTCGGGCTGCAGTCCGTGGCGGGCGAGGATGCCCGAGAGCATGTTGGGGTCGGGCTTGCCCAGCGTGATGTCGGGACGGCGTCCGGTGGCGTGCTCCAGGCAGGCGCAAATCGAGCCGCAGTCGACCAGTACGGTCCGCTGGTCGGTCGGGCAGACGCGGTCGGGGTTGGTGGCGATGTAGGGGAGCCCCTGCGTAATCCACCACGCCGCACGGCAGAGCCGCTCGTAGCGGAGCGTCATGTCGAAGGCGACGACGACGGCGTCGGGCCGGTCGTCGGGCGAGTCGGCCGTCGGGATGAACCCCGCGGCCTCGAACTCGGCGACCATCGAGGGTGTGCCCAGCAGAAAGAGACGGCGGGCGGCGGGGTGGTGTTCGTGCAGGTAGTCGATGGTGGCCAGCGTGGTGGTGTACATCTCCTCGCGCGTGGCGTGGATGCCGAGCGACTCCAACTTGCGCAGGTAGTCGTCAATCGACTTCGAGGGATTGTTGGTCAGGAACGAGTAGCCGATGCCCAGCTCGCGGAGTTCGGCCAGGAAGGGCTGCGTCCAGTCGAAGAGCGACATGCCCATGTAGATGGTTCCGTCCATGTCGAGCGCCACGTGACGGATGCGGCGCAGACGCTCCATCAACTCGTCGTGGGTGTAGACGGAGCGGTATTCGTGAAATTCCTTCATCGTTGTTGAGGTGTGTTTGTTCGTTGTTGCGAGGCCTTGCCGCCGTCGGGCGGTGCGGCGCTCCGGTGTTAGCTGCGCAGCTCCGGCGGGGCGGGGCGTCGGAGCCCGGCTCTCCGGTCCTGCGGCCTGCGGGGAAGTCGTCCGGTTTCGAAATGTTTCATTTCCGCATACCGTGCCGAAGGCCCGTACTCCCGGGAGGAGGAGCCCGGACGACCTCGGGCCGCACCATGGCCGCACTCCGCAGCCCGCCGCCTCATTGCGCTGCATGCGGTCGGGGCGGGAGGGGCAAAAGCTGCCCAAAGATAGGTGATAATTTGCCTTTTTGCAACTTTTTCGGAAGGTTTGCCCCGCATCGGACCACTCTGCCGGCGGGACAACGGGGGTGCGGCTGTGGGCCGTGCGGCCGATTTTCGGGGCATCCGGAGATATTTTTGAAGGGTTTGCTTCGCGATTCGAAGCGAAATTCTTATCTTTGTTCACTGAAATCGAAAAACTTTCATTCCGAAATGACACCCGAACAGAAAAAGCGCTTCAAGTACTGGCAGACGCGCACCATCATCGCCACGATGGTGGGCTACGCGCTCTTCTACTTCGTGCGCAAGAACTTCTCGCTTGCGATGCCCGGTCTGGAGGCCGACCTCGGCATCTCCAAGACGAGTCTGGGCATCTTCCTGACGCTCAACGGAGTGGTCTATGGCCTCTCGCGCTTCGTCAACGGCGTGCTGGCCGACCGCATGAACGCCCGCTGGTACATGTCCATCGGTCTGGCGCTCTGCGCCCTCTCGAACTTCGCCTTCGGATTCGGCGAAGATGTCTCCTACTGGCTTACGGGCGAACACGACGGCACGCAGTTCACCAACACGATGATACTCTTCATGGGCATCATGTGGGTGGTCAACGGCATGCTGCAGGGGACGGGCTTCCCGCCCTGCGCGCGGCTGCTGACCCACTGGGTGCCCCCCACCGAGCTGGCCACGAAGATGTCGTGGTGGAACACCTCGCACTCGATTGGCGCCGGACTGGTGGTGATTCTCTGCGGCTACATCATGGGCAACATGGGCGTCGGAGCCTCCCATACGGGGGCCTGGCGCTGGTGCTTCTGGCTTCCGGCCGGCATCTCTTTCGCGGGAGCCATCGCGCTGGCCATCTTCCTGCGCGACACCCCCTCGTCGGTGGGCCTTCCCGAGCTGGAGGGGACCGAGACGAAGGACAAGAAGGATGCCGCAGCCACCAAGGGGCCCGAATACCGCGCCTTCCTGCGCAAGCATGTCTTCGGCAACCCGCTGATTTGGATTCTGGGCATCGCCAACTTCTTCGTCTACGTCGTCCGCTTCTCGGTGCTCGACTGGGGCCCCTCGCTGCTGAGCCAGTCGAAGGGGGTCAGCATGGAGCATGCCGGATGGCTGGTGGCGATGTTCGAGATTGCCGGCATCGCCGGCATGGTCTTCGCGGGGTGGGCCACCGACCGCTGGCTCAAGGGGCGCGCCCACCGTACGTGCGTCTTCTGCATGGCGGGTGCGGCGCTCTTCGTCTTCCTCTTCTGGAGGCTCCCCGCCGACGCCCCCGTATGGCTGCTCTTCGCCACGCTGTGCGCCGCCGGCTTCTGCATCTACGGCCCGCAGGCGCTCATTGGCATTGCGGCGGCCAACCAGGCCACCAAGCATGCCGCCGCCACGGCCAACGGCCTGACGGGGCTGTTCGGCTACGCCAGCACGCTCGTCTCGGGTGTCGGCCTGGGTTACCTGGCCCAGCACTACGGCTGGGATTTGGCCTACGTGGGGATTCTGGCCATGGCGCTCGTCGGCATGGCGGTATTCCTGCTGATGTGGCGCGCGCGCGCCGACGGCTACGACGAGCCGCAGGCCGGGCAGTCGAACTGATGCGCCCGAAGACCGCACTTTGCATATAGCATATAAGGCGTCCCGATGGAGTGCCGGAGTGCCCGAATCTGTGCAGATTCGGGCATTTTTTTGATTATTTCGATTAATTTGTTATATTTGTTTATAAAAATAAACGAATCAGACCGGCATTTATGTTAAGTATTGCGGAACGACACAAGTACATTCTCGACAATTTGAACAAATACGGATTTGTCCGCATCACCGACGTGGCCAATCAGCTGGGAGTGACGAAGGTGACGATTCGTAAGGATGTCAAGATTCTTGAGAGCAAGGGGCTGCTCTACAAGGTGCACGGCAGCGCCCGTCCGACCAATCCCCACGTGGCCGACACCGACGTGCACCTCAAGGATACGATGAACCCCGAGGCCAAGCGCCGCATCGCCGCGCGTGCTGTCGAGCTGGTCGAGCCCGTCGACTCGATTATCCTCTCGTCGGGGTCGACCGTCTTCGCGCTGGGCGAGGAGATTCGCCGCCGCACGTGGCAGAACCTCAACATCGTGACCCCCTTCCTGCGGCTGGGCGTGCTGCTCAACGATTCGGAGCAGGTCCATGTGGTCCAGCTGGGGGGCAGCATCCACAAAACATCGCTCTCGGTGTTGGGCGAGGAGGCGTCGCGCGGACTCGACGACTGCATCTGCTCGAAGCTCTTCTTCGGGGCCGACGGCATCGACCTCGAATACGGCATCACCACCTCGACCATCGAGGAGGCGAAGCTCGTGCGCAAGATGATGAAGTCCTGCTCGCGGAGCATCCTGGTGGTCGACTCGTCGAAATTCGGGCAGCGGGGCTTCGGCCGCATCTGCTCGCTGGAGGATGTCGACGTGATTGTGACCGACGCCCGGCTTCCGGAGCAGACCGTCGCGCTCATCGAGGAGGCGGGCATCGACCTGATTGTCGTCGACGGGGAGTAGCCCCGCTTTCGACAAAAAAATGACGAAAACTTTTGCACTCCCCGCGAAAAGCCCTATCTTTGCAGTTGATTTGTAACAACCCGTAACGCATGAACTGGACTCCGAACATATTCGCGGCACACGCTGTCTGGCTGCAAAAGGAGCATTCGGGGTTCCATTCTCTTCCGTTTTCGGGCGTTTTGTTTTATTTAGGGTAACTGTTTCGGTTGCCCTATTTTTTTACACTCCGATGAGAACTCTGTACCGCAATGCCTCGATTTTCGACGGCGAACGCTTCGTGACGGGCAACCTGGTCGTCGACGGGGAGCGCATCGCCGGCATCGGCCCCGACTGCGACCCGGCGGGCTGCGACGCCGTGGTCGACCTCGGCGGACGGCACCTGCTGCCCGGACTGGTCGACGTGCATGTCCACCTGCGCGAGCCCGGATTCCCGCAGAAGGAGACCATGGCCACCGGTACGGCGGCTGCGGCCCACGGCGGCTATACGACCGTCTGCGCCATGCCCAACCTCAATCCGGCGCCCGACTCGCCCGAAACGCTCGGCGTCGAGCTCGACATCATCCGCCGCGATGCGCGGGTGAAGGTGCTGCCCTACGGCTGCATCACGATGGGGCAGCGCGGAGCCGGCGAGCTGGTCGACTTCGCGGCGCTGGCCCCCTACGTCGTCGGCTTTTCGGACGACGGCCGCGGCGTGCAGTCGGAGGCGCTCATGGAGGAGGCGATGCGTCGTGCGGCGGCGGTTCACAAGCCGATTGTCGCCCACTGCGAGGTGGACGAGCTGCTGCGCGGCGGATACATCCACGACGGCGACTACTGCCATGAGCATGGCCATCGGGGCATCTCGTCCGAGAGCGAGTGGCGGCAGGTCGAGCGCGACATCGCGCTGGCCGAGCGTACGGGGTGCCAGTACCACGTCTGTCATGTCTCGACGCGCGAGGGCGTCGAGCTGGTACGCCGCGCACGGGCCCGCGGCCTTGCCGTGAGCTGCGAGACGGCGCCCCACTACCTGCTGCTCTGCGACGAGGATTTGCACGAGGAGGGACGCTTCAAGATGAATCCGCCCCTGCGCAGCCGCGCCGACCGCGATGCGCTGCGCGAAGGGGTGCTCGACGGCACCATCGAGGTCATCGCGACGGACCATGCCCCCCATACGGCCGAGGAGAAGGCGCGCGGGCTGGCCGGCAGCGCGATGGGCGTCGTCGGACTCGAATGCGCCTTCCCGCTGCTCTATACCTATCTGGTCAAGCCGGGTGTGCTGACGCTCGAGCGTCTGGTGGCGCTCATGTCGCTCAACCCGCGGCGGATTTTCCGCCTCGGCGGCGGCCTTCAGGCGGGGGCTCCGGCCGACTTTACGGTCATCGACCTGGGCGCCTCGTACGACATCGACCCCGGGCACTTCCTCTCGAAGGGGCATGCGACCCCCTTCGCCGGCTGGCGGGTCGAGGGGCGTACGATGCTTACGGTGGTCGACGGGCGCGAAGCCTACCGCGACCCCTCCTTCACGAAGTGACCCGCACGGGGCCGGGGCTGCACGGGGACCACACCGGGGGCCGGCCAAGGCTGTACGGGGGCCGCACCGGGATATTCCGGAGACGACGGCGCGGCAGTGAGACGACGGAGGCGGCAGTGATACGGCTGCGACGGCCGTGCGGCGGCTGCGACGCGGCGGCAAGGTGAAACGGCGAGGCGGTGGAACAGCGAGGCGGCGCGGTGCGATGCGCCGGGAGGCTGCGAATAACGACAAACGACAAAAACAAATATAAAGGCTGCGAGAGGCCAGAACGAAAATTCCTATGAAACCCTTTACCAAGAAAATTGTGCTGGAGAACGGACGCGAGTTCTATGGCTACGGTTTCGGTGCCGACAGGGAGGCCATCAACGAGATTGTCTTCAATACCTCGATGGTGGGCTACCAGGAGATTCTCTCCGACCCGTCCTACACCGACCAGATGGTGGTGATGACCTACCCGCTCATCGGCAACTACGGCACGGCCGAGGAGGACTACGAGACGAAGTTCCCCACCATCGGCGGCATGATTGTCCGCGAGTACAACGACATCCCCTCGAACTTCCGCTACACGAAGACGCTCAACGAGGTCTTCGAGGAGTATGACATCCCCGCCATCTCGGGCATCGACACGCGTACGCTCACCCGCATCATCCGCGACGAGGGCAGCCAGAAGGTCATCATCACCGATGCCTCGACCCCCCGCGAGGAGGCGCTCGAGCGGCTGCGCGCCTACGCCCTGCCGCACGACATGGTGGCCCGCGTGAGCTGCCGCAAGCGCTGGTTCTCGCGTACGCCCAACCACCGCTACGACGTAGTGGCTATCGACTGCGGCATCAAGTACAACATCATCCGCAAGCTCAACGAGAAGGGGTGTAACGTGACGGTGGTGCCCTACGATGCGACGGTCGAGGAGATTCTGGCCTTCCGTCCCGACGGCATCTTCCTCTCGAACGGCCCCGGCGACCCGGCCGACGTGACGCCCGTTATCGAGAAGGTGCGCGCGCTCAAGGGCCGTCTGCCCATCTTCGGCATCTGCATGGGACACCAGATGGTGGCCCTGGCCTACGGCGCCCGGACCTTCAAGATGAAGTTCGGCCACCGCGGCGGCAACCATCCGGTCAAGTGCCTCGCAACGGGCAAAATCGAAATCACGAGCCAGAACCACAGCTACGCCGTGGACATCGACTCGCTGAAGGGTACGCCGCTGCGGCTGACCCACATCAATCTGCTGGACAATACGGCCGAGGGCATCGAGTGCCCCGAAGAGATGGTCTTCTCGGTACAGTACCACCCCGAAAGCGCGCCGGGTCCGCAGGACAGCGCCTATTTGTTCGACAAGTTCATTAAAATGATGGAGGAGCACAAAAATGCCTAAGAGAACGGATATCAAGAAGGTAATGGTGATTGGCTCGGGCCCGATTGTCATCGGTCAGGCCGCGGAGTTCGACTATGCGGGTACGCAGGCGTGCCTCGCGCTCAAGGAAGAGGGCTACGAGGTGGTGCTGGCCAACTCCAACCCCGCCACGATTATGACCGACACGCACATCGCCGACAAGGTCTACATGGAGCCGCTGACGCTCGAGTACGTGGCCAAGATTATCCGCTACGAGCGTCCCGACGCGATTGTCCCGGGTCTGGGCGGTCAGACGGGCCTCAACCTGGCGGTGCAGCTGGCCAAGAAGGGCATCCTCGAGGAGTGCCAGGTCGAGATTCTGGGCACCTCGTTCGAATCCATCGAGCGGGCCGAGGACCGCGAGCTCTTCAAGGAGCTCTGCCAGTCGCTGGGCGAGCCGGTGCTCCCCTCGGAGATTGCCAACACCATCGAGGAGGGCGTCGAGGTGGCTGCCCGCATCGGCTATCCCGTGGTGCTGCGTCCCGCCTTCACGCTCGGCGGTACGGGCGGCGGCTTTGCCGACAACGAGCAGGAGCTGCGCGACATGATGCGCAATGCGCTCTTCCTCTCGCCGGTGCACCAGGTGCTCATCGAGAAGAGCATCAAGGGCTACAAGGAGATTGAGTACGAAGTGATGCGCGACTCGAACGATACGGCCATCGCCGTCTGCAACATGGAGAACATCGACCCGGTGGGCATCCATACGGGCGACTCGATTGTGGTGGCGCCGAGCCAGACGCTCACCAACCGCGAGTACCAGATGCTGCGCGACTCGGCGCTGAAAATCATCCGCGCGCTGAAAATCGAGGGCGGCTGCAACGTGCAGTTCGCACTTGACCCCCTCTCGTTCAAGTACTACCTCATTGAGGTCAACCCCCGCGTGTCGCGTTCGTCGGCCCTCGCCTCGAAGGCTTCGGGCTATCCGATTGCCCGCGTGAGCGCCAAGATTGCCGTGGGTCTGACCCTCGACGAGATTCAGCTGGCCAACACCCCGGCCAGCTTCGAGCCGACGCTCGACTACGTGGTGACCAAAATCGCCCGCTTCCCCTTCGACAAGTTCTCCGACGCCTCGAACAAGCTCGGCACCCAGATGAAGGCCACGGGCGAGGTGATGTCGGTGGGCCGTACGGTCGAGGAGTCGCTGCTCAAGGCGGTCCGCTCGCTCGAGACGGGCGTCTGCCACATCTACCACAAGAAGTTCGACTCGTGGACGAGCGACCGGCTGCTGGAGTATATCAAGGACGGTACGGACGACCGCCTCTACGCCATCGCCCAGCTCATCCGCAACGGCATCGACCTGGTGCTGATTTACAACAATACGAAAATCGACATGTTCTTCCTCGAGAAGTTCAAGAACATCGTCGAGTTCGAGCGCGTCGTGGCGGCCCATCCGAAGGACATCGAGACGCTGCGCGACGCCAAGCGCATGGGCTTCAGCGACAAGTACATCGGCCAGCTGTGGGGCCTCTCGGAGCACGACATGTACCGCCTGCGCGAGCAGCACGGCATCTTCCCCGTCTACAAGATGATTGACACGTGCGCCAGTGAGTTCTCCTCCTACGTGCCCTACTTCTACTCGACCTATGAGGACGAGAACGAGTCGGTAGTGAGCGACCGCGAGAAGATTGTCGTGCTGGGTTCGGGCCCCATCCGCATCGGCCAGGGCGTCGAGTTCGACTACTCGACCGTGCATGCCATCTGGTCGATTCGTGAGGCGGGCTACGAGGCCATCATCATCAACAACAACCCCGAGACCGTCTCGACCGACTATACGACCAGCGACAAGCTCTACTTCGAGCCGCTGACGGTCGAGGATGTGATGAACGTGCTCCATCTGGAGCACCCCAAGGCGATTGTCGTCTCGCTGGGCGGCCAGACGGCCATCAACCTTGCCGAGCCGCTTGCCGAGCTGGGCGTGCCCATCATCGGCACCGACTGCGACGCCATCCGCAACGCCGAGGACCGCGGCTGCTTCGAGAAAATCATGGAGGAGTTGGGCATTCCCCAGCCCGAGGCCGAGGCGGTGACCGACATCGAGGCGGGCGTACGCGCCGCGGCACGCATCGGCTACCCGGTGCTCGTGCGTCCGAGCTACGTGCTGGGCGGCCGCGCCATGCAGATTGTCTCGAACGAGGAGCGTCTGCGCCACTACCTGCAGACGGCCGTCGAGGTGAACGAGGATTCGCCCGTGCTGGTCGACCGCTACATCATGGGCCGCGAGCTGGAGGTCGACGCCATCTGCGACGGCAAGGATGTCTTCATCCCCGGCATCATGGAGCATGTCGAGCGGACGGGTATCCACTCGGGCGACTCCATCAGCGTCTATCCGACCTTCAGCGTCGGGAAGCGGGCCAAGGAGAAGATTATCGACTACACGGTGCGTCTGGGTCTGCGCATCGGCATCGTGGGTCTCTACAACATCCAGTTCATCCTCGACGGCGAGGAGGATGTCTACGTCATCGAGGTCAATCCGCGCTCGTCGCGCACGGTGCCCTTCCTCTCGAAGTCCACGGGCGTGCAGATGGCCCACATCGCCACGCAGGTGATTCTTGGCAAGACGCTGCGCGAGCTGGGCATCACGGAGGTCTACGGCCGTGAGAAGGAGCGCTGGTACGTCAAGGCTCCGGCCTTCTCGTTCGCCAAAATCCGCGGCATGGACTCCTATCTCTCGCCCGAGATGAAGTCGACGGGCGAGGCCATCGGCTACGACGACAAGCTCACGCGGGCGCTCTACAAGGCGCTGCAGGCTACGGGCATGAACGTCTGCAACTACGGGACGATTTTCGTCACCATCGCCGACGCCGACAAGGAGAAGGCGCTGCCGCTCATCCGCCGCTTCTACGACCTGGGCTTCAACATAGAGGCGACGACCGGCACGGCGGCCTATCTGCGCAGCCACGGCATCCGCACGCGGACGCGCCGCAAGCTGAGCGAGGGGAGCACCGAGATTATCGATGCGCTGCGCCAGGGCCATGTAAGCTACGTAATCAACACGATTGACATCAACCAGCACAATACGCGTCTGGACGGCTACGAGATTCGCCGCACGGCCGTCGAGAACAACGTCACGGTCTTCACGGCGCTCGAAACGGTCAAGGTGCTGCTCGACGTGCTCGAGGAGATAACCTTCGGCGTCTCGACCATCGACGCGAAGTAGTCCGCGGCGGTGACTCCGGGGGCGGGCCTGCTCCCGGGGCGCATGCCGCACGGCGCGGAGCCAAGACAACAGAGAGAAGATGTACAAGAAAGGCATATACGAGATTCTGCGGAACGAACCGCTCACCGACGCCGTATGGCGGATGGTGCTCGGGGGCGATACGGAGTGGATTACGCGCCCGGGGCAGTTCGTCAACATCGCCCTCGAGGGGCGCTACCTGCGGCGTCCGATTTCGGTCTGCGACTGGAACGGGCGTACGCTGACGCTGATTTACAAGGTGGTGGGCGACGGTACGGCCCAGATGAGCCGCATGCAGCCGGGTCAGAGGCTCGACCTGCTGACGGGACTCGGCAACGGCTTCTCGACGCGCAACGAGGCGCACCGCCCGCTGCTTGTGGGCGGCGGTGTGGGGGTTCCCCCGCTCTATGCGCTGGCGCGCGAGCTGCGCGGCCGCGGGCTTCCGGTCGAGGTGGTGCTGGGCTTCAACACCGCGCGGGAGCTCTTCTATGCCGATGAGTTCCGGGCGCTGGGCTGCAACGTCCACATCGCTACGGCGGACGGCTCGCTGGGGGTGAAGGGCTTCGTCACGACGGCCATCGCGGCCGAGGTGCCCGCCTTCGACTACTTCTACGCCTGCGGCCCGCTGCCCATGCTGCGGGCGCTCTGCGAGGCTACCCCCGGCGTCTCGGGCCAGCTTTCGTTTGAGGAGCGGATGGGCTGCGGCTTCGGCGGATGCATGGGGTGCAGCTGCAAGACCCTCACGGGCAACAAGCGCATCTGCAAGGAGGGCCCCGTGCTGCTCAAGGAGGAGATTCTCTGGTAGCGCCTCCCTCCGGATACATAGAGTGAATACCACGAAGCGGCGGATGCGTCGGCATTCCGGGCTTCGAAACAAATGCACGATTGATGAAAGACACCTCGGTTGTACTCTGCGGGCTCCGGCTCGACAATCCGGTCGTTCCGGCCAGCGGAACCTTCGGCTACGGCAACGAGTTCCGCGAATTCTACGACATCAACATCCTCGGCTCGTTCTCCTTCAAGGGGACGACGCGCGAGCCGCGCTTCGGCAACCCCACGCCCCGCATCGCGGAGTGCACGGCGGGCATGCTCAATGCCGTCGGGCTACAGAATCCCGGCATCGACGCCGTGATTTCGGAGGAGCTGCCCCGGCTGCGCACCTTCTTCCACAAGCCGGTCATCGCCAACATCTCGGGCTTCTCGGTCGAGGAGTACGCCTACTGCTGCGAGCGCATCGACGGCGAGGAGCAGGTGGGCATCATCGAGGTCAACGTCTCGTGCCCCAACGTGCGCCACGGCGGCATGTCGTTCGGCACCTCGCCCGAGGCTGCTGCCGAGGTGACGCGTGCCGTCAAGGCCGTCACGACCAAGCCGGTCTTCATCAAGCTGAGCCCCAACGTCACCGACATCGTCTCGATAGCCCGGGCGTGCGAGGAGGCGGGCGCCGACGGCATCTGCCTCATCAACACGATGCTGGGCATGCGCATCGACACGCGCCGCCGCCGGGCCGTCCTTGCCAACACGACGGGCGGCTTCTCGGGACCGGCCATCTTCCCCGTGGCCCTGCGCATGGTCTACCAGGTGGCCCGCGCATGCCGGATTCCGGTGATGGGGTGCGGCGGCGTGCAGTCGGCCCGCGACGTGATTGAGATGATGATGGCCGGAGCCACGGCCGTACAGGTCGGGGCGGCCAATCTGGTGAACCCCTACGCCTCGAAGGAGATTGTCGAGGCGCTGCCCGTCGAGATGGAGCGGCTCGGCATCGAGCGCCTGAGCGACATCATCGGCTGCGCCGAGTAATCCCCGGAAGGGGAGCCGCCGTGCCGACCGATTCCGGACCGGCGCCTCGGAACGCCGCCGAAGGGTGGCGGAACGGAACAGGGTGCGACAGAGAGGTGGCGGACCTGAGCCGGGATGCGACGGAAGGGTAGCGGAACGCGGCGGGATGCGGCGGGATGCGGCTTGGGGGCAGCGAAACGGAGGCTGACCGAAGACGGACCGGAGGCGCGAGGGTTGCGCAAACGGCGGATTTTGCGTAATATTGCAGTGCGGTACGCGCCGTGCGGCCCCGCGGGCTGAAGGCGGCCTGCCGCGCAAAGAGCGAAAACGAAACAAAACGACAAAAAGCATAACAACCAATACCATGCAACACGACGTCATCATTGCCTGCGACTTCAAGTCGGCGGAGGATACCTTCCGGTTCCTCGACCTGTTCCGTGACGAAGCGCGCAAACCTTTTCTGAAAATCGGCATGGAGCTCTTCTACGCCGAGGGTCCCTTCATCGTGCGCGAAATCAAGCGCCGGGGCCACCGGATTTTCCTCGACCTGAAGCTCCACGACATCCCCAATACGGTGCGCAAGGCGATGGCCGTCCTGTCGCGGCTCGACGTCGACATGTGCAACGTCCATGCGGCGGGCACCATCGAGATGATGCGTGCCGCCCGCGAGGGGCTCACGCGCGAGGACGGCACGCGGCCCCTGCTGATTGCCGTCACGCAGCTCACCTCGACGAGCGAGGAGCGCATGCAGCGCGAGCTGCTCATCGGAGCCTCGATGAACGAGACCATCGTGCAGTATGCCCGCAATACGAAGGAGGCGGGGCTCGACGGCGTGGTCTGCTCGCCGCTCGAGGCGGGCATGGTCCACGAGGCGTGCGGCCGTGACTTCCTGACCGTAACGCCGGGCGTGCGCTTCGCCGACGGCGACGTGGCCGACCAGGTGCGCGTGACCACTCCGGCCCGTGCCCGCGAAATCGGCTCCGACTTCATCGTGGTGGGACGCCCCATCACGGCCGCACCGGACCCCGTGGCAGCCTACCGCCGCTGCGTGGCCGAGTTCCTGGGCGAATAGCCGGGGCGGGGGAGTGACGGAGGGCCGGGCCCTTCGGCGCACATTTTGCGGTGCTGTCCGAGAGGCGGCGGCTCCGAGGAGACGCCCCGCAGACAACAGTTGAAGAGAGACGTATGAAACCCGTAAAACTGTTCTACCTGCGCAACTGCCCCTTCTGCAAGCGGGCGCTGCGCTACATCGACGAGGCGAAGGCGGCCCACCCCGAACTGGCGGCCGTCGAAATCGAGCTCGTCGAGGAGTCGGAGGAGCCCGAAGTGGCCGACCGTTACGACTATTACTACGTGCCGACCTTCTATGTGGGAGGCGAGAAGCTCCACGAAGGGGGGATTTACCCCGACGAGGTGGAGGCGGTGCTGCGCAAGGCGCTCGAGGCGTAGCACGCGGGCGGGGCGGCGACGGACCGCGGTGCGGTACGGGTACCCCGCTGCAGGAGCGCAGCTGACAAGAACCGGAACAAGAAAAATATCAAGATGGAGAAGATGGAGAAATCAATTGCCAAGGATTTGCTCTCAATCGGCGCGGTCTTCCTGCGCCCCGAGCAGCCGTTTACGTGGGCGAGCGGCATCAAGAGCCCGATTTATTGCGACAACCGGCTGACCCTCACGGCCCCCGTCGTGCGCGGCCATGTGGAGGAGGGCCTCGCGCAGATTGTCCGCACGAAGTTCCCCGAGGCCGAGGTGCTGATGGGTACCTCGACGGCCGGAATCGCCCATGCCGCCATCACGGCGACGATTCTCAACCTGCCGATGGGCTACGTCCGCAGCGGTTCGAAGGACCACGGACGCGGCAACCAGATTGAGGGCCGTCTGGAGAAGGGCCAGAAGGTGGTGGTCATCGAGGACCTCATCTCGACGGCCGGCTCCTGCATCGAGGTGGTCAACGCGCTGCGCGAGGCGGGTGCCGAGGTGCTGGGCGTCGCTTCGATTTTCACCTACGGCATGAAGAAGGGGTTGGACCGGCTCAAGGAGGCCGGCGTGGTCAACTACAGCCTCTCGAACCTCGACGCCCTGGTGGAGGTGGCTGCCGACGAGGGCTACATCCAGCCCGAGGACAAGGCGCGCCTGCTCCGCTTCCGCGACAACCCCTCGGACGAGAGCTGGATGCAGCGCTGAGAGGCTGCCGCTGCACAATGTGAAACCCGCTAATAGCTGATTGCCTGATATGAGACATCTGATAGACCCGACCGACCTGTCGGTCGCCGAAACCGAACAGATTGTGGCGCTGGCCGAGGACATCATCGCTAACCGCGCCAAATACAGCGAAGCCTGCAAGGGAAAGAAGCTGGCGACGCTCTTCTACGAACCCTCGACGCGTACGCGTCTGAGCTTCACGTCGGCCATGCTGGAGCTGGGGGGCACCGTCATCGGCTTCTCGGACGCCAATTCCTCCTCCGTATCGAAGGGCGAGACCGTGGCCGACACGGTGCGCGTCATCCGCTGCTTCGCCGACATCATCGCCATGCGCCACTTCAAGGAGGGTGCCCCTCTGGTGGCGTCGCAGTATGCCGGCATCCCGGTCATCAACGCCGGTGACGGCAGCCACGCCCACCCGACGCAGACGCTTACGGACCTGCTCACCATCAAGCGTGAGAAGGGGCGCTTCGACCACCTGACCATCGGCTTCTGCGGCGACCTGAAGTTCGGCCGCACGGTGCACTCGCTCATCAAGGCGCTCTCGCGCTACGAGAGCATCCGCGTGATTCTGATTTCGCCCGAGGAGCTGCGCCTGCCCGACTACATGCTGCAGGAGATGAGCGCCAACTCGAAGCTGGAGTTCCACGAGGTGCGCACCATGGAGGAGGTGATGCCGGAGCTCGACATCCTCTACATGACGCGCGTGCAGAAGGAGCGCTTCCTCGACGAGGAGGAGTTCGACCGCGTGAAGAACAGCTTCGTGCTCGACCCCGACAAGCTGAAGACGGCCCGCAAGGATATGATTATCCTCCACCCGCTGCCGCGCGTGAACGAAATCACGCGTGCGGTCGACAACGACCCGCGTGCGGCCTACTTCCGCCAGGTCGAGAACGGCAAGTTCGTCCGTATGGCGCTGATTTACACGCTGCTCAAGTGGGCAGACGAGAACAAGCCCTTCGACCATACGCCCCATTTCGACGAGGAGTACATCGTCAACGAGCTGGTCTGCCCGAACCGACGCTGCATCTCGGCGACGGAGGATGTCGACCAGCTCTTCCGACGCCACGCCGACGGCACGTGCCGCTGCGCCTACTGCGAGTCGAAGGCGAAATAGAGCCGCTGTGCGGCGGCCCGTGCGACCGGCACACGCTGCGAATTTGCGGAAAAGCTCCCTTTCGAGGGGGCTTTTTCCTCTTTTTTATGCATTTGTCTGAAAAAAAGTGGCGGGTGACGTCAGGAGTTTTGCCTGCTGAAGTGTTATAATACATAAGGTCGGAGCATCCGCATCCGGTCGGGAGTCGACGCAACGCTCCGGCCGGGGCCCGGAGCCCGGACCTGTGCAGTGGGGGAGATGCCCCCGCGCGAAGAGAAAGGAGAGATGGGTATGGAGTCGGCTTCTTCAGGCGAAATGCTGGACCTCGCGGCCTTTGACCGCCTGTTCGGGGAGTACAGGCCGCGCTTCATCCGTTTTGCCGCGTCGTATGTGACCGATGCGGCCGTGGCCGAGGACATCGTCATGGAGAGTTTCATGGCGGCGTGGGAGCGTCGTGCCCTCCTTTCGGAGCGGAGCCTCCCGCCCTACGTGCTGGTCATCGTCCGCAACAAGTGCCTCAACCACCTGCGCGCGCGTCAGGTGCGCCTGCGCGCCGAGGAGCACCTCCATTCGCACGGCGCGCGGATGCTCGAACTCCGCATCTCGACCCTCGAGGCGTGCGAACCCGCGCAGCTCTTTTCGGACGAGGCCCGGAGGCTGGTCAACGAGACGCTCGACCGCCTGCCCGACCGTACGCGCGAGGTCTTCGTCCGCAGCCGCTTCCGCGGCGAGAGCTACAAGGAGATTGCCGCCGCTCTGGGAACGACGGTCAAGAGCGTCGAGTTCGAAATCTCGAAGGCGATGCGCTCGCTGCGCGTCTCGCTCAAGGACTATCTTCCGCTTCTCATGCTTTTTCTGCTGATTGACAAATAGTTGCTCCTCGTGGAGCTGCCGCCGGGCGCCCGCATCCGAAAAAAATCCGACTTTTTTTCAGGGGAAGGGCGCCTTTCGGTGTTATTAGTGTGACTATGGACAAAGAACTGCTCTACCGCTTTTTCAATGGAGAGACCTCCGTCGAGGAGGAGCAACGCCTGCTCGACGAAATCGACCGCAACCCCGAAAGCCGCCGCGAGCTGCTCTCGGAGCGCTGCCTCTTCGACTCGATGCTGATGCTGACGGATGCGGAGCGTGCCGCGGCGCGCCGTCCGCGGATGCAGCTGCTCCGCGGGGCCCGTCGTCTGCTCCGCTATGCCGCCGTGGTGCTCGTTACGCTCGGCGCGGCGGCCCTCTACGTACAGCTCGGCCACAACCGTCTGGCGGGCGCGGGCAATACCGTCTCGGTTCCGGCCGGACAGCGGGTCGACCTGGTGCTGCCCGACGGCACGAAGGTCTGCATGAACGCCTGCTCCGAGCTGAGCTATCCGGCCCTCTTCTCCAACGGGGAGCGCCGCGTGCGGCTCGACGGCGAGGCCTTCTTTGAGGTGGCGCACGATGCGAAGCACCCCTTCGTGGTCGAGACCTTCGCCTGCGATGTCGAGGTGCTCGGTACGAAATTCGACGTCGAGGCGCATGCCGCAAGCGACAAGTTCGTCACCTCGCTCGTCGAGGGGCGCGTGCGTGTGGTGGACCGCGACCGTCAGGTCGAGCTGCAGCCCGGCGAGCAGGTGAGCCAGGTGGACGGCCGCCTCGTGGTGGGGCGGATTCCCGACTACGAGAACTTCCAGTGGCGCGACGGCCTGATAGCCTTCCGCGACGCCTCGTTCGGCGAGCTGATTGAGGAGTTCGAGAAGTACTACGACGTACGCATCGTGGTGGCGCCCGGGCGCGACTTCTCGTCGAACCGCTTCACGGGCAAAATCCGCATCTCGGAGGGGCTCGACCACGCCCTGTGGGTGCTGCAGCGCAGCGCCGACTTCGTCTGCGAGCGCAGCGAGAGTGGCGACGTTATCTACATCCGCTGAACCCCGGGGGGAGGCGGCGGATGCATGCGAAAGAATACGACAGACAGAAAAAATAATAACGAAAAACCGAGACGAACGCCTATGTAAGAAGAAACGAACTACACCCATTTGAAACAATTCCGTGCCGCACGCCGCGACGTGCGGACCGTCTCCCCCGCGCGGAGACATTCGAGGAGCCGCCCGGCGGGAACACACTAACCAACTTAAACCTTGAAATATGAAAATGAAAAGGCAAGCAAGAGCCTTCGTGTTCTTGCCTGTATTGGCACTTTTGTGCTGCTTTTTCGCAGGCGGAGCCTACGCGCAGCGCGTGGCCGTGACGCTGAAGGCGACGGATGCCCCGCTGGAGCAGGTGCTCGATGCGATTGAAAAACAAACTACCTATCTTTTCGTCTACGACAAGAGCGTCGACGTGACGCGCCGCGTATCGGTCGACGTCGACAACATGCCTCTGGGCACGGTGCTCTCGACGCTCTTCGGTTCGACCGATATCAGCTATGCCGTAGAGAACTCCTCCATCGTCTTGTCCCGTCGGGCTGCGGAGCCGACCGCTCCGAAGTCCAAAAACCCTGTCGTCGTAACGGGTGAGGTCGTCGACGGGGCGGGACTCCCCGTCATCGGCGCCAGTGTGATTGTCAAGGGCACGACCCTCGGCACGAGCACCGGCGTCGACGGCTCCTATTCGCTCCAGGTTCCGGCTCCCGCCGAGTCGGCCGTGCTGACGGTCAACTACCTGGGCTACGAACCGGTCGAAGTGGCCGTGGGCAGCCGCACCCAAATCCGCATCACGCTGCGTGAGTCGGCCGTCGATGTCGACGCGGTGGTGGTGACGGCCCTCGGCATCAAGCGCTCCGAGAAGGCACTTTCGTACAACGTCCAGCAGGTGAGCTCCGAGGAGCTGCTCGCCGGCAAGGATGTCAACTTCGTCAACTCGCTCAACGGCAAGGTGGCCGGTGTGACCATCAACGCCTCGTCGTCGGGCGTCGGCGGCGCCTCGAAGGTGGTCATGCGCGGTCAGAAGTCCATCATGCAGTCGTCGAACGCCCTCTACGTCATCGACGGCGTGCCGATGTTCACCACGGCGCGTGACGGCGGCACGGAGTTCGCCTCGCAGGGTACGACCGACCCCATCGCCGACATCAACCCCGAGGACATCGAATCCATCTCGGTGCTTAACGGCGCCGCAGCGGCGGCCCTCTACGGTTCGGATGCCGCCAACGGCGCCATCGTGGTGACGACCAAGCGCGGCAAGGCCGGCTTTACGTCGGTGACCGTCTCGAGCAACACCGAGGTGATGAGCCCCTTCATGCTGCCGTCGTTCCAGAACCGCTACGGCACGGGCGACCTCCTCTCGAGCGAGGGGTCGATTGACCGCAGCTGGGGACAACGGCTCAACAAGGCCAACTACATGGGCTACGACCCCGCGTCGGACTACTTCCAGACGGGCGTGACCGGCACCGAGAGCTTCTCCTTCTCGACCGGCACCGACAAGAACCAGACCTACCTCTCGGCCGCTGCGGTCAACTCGCGCGGCATCGTCCCCAACAACGGCTACGACCGCTACAACTTCACCTTCCGCAATACGACTAGCTTCCTGAAGGACCGTCTGACGCTCGACGTGAGCGCCAACTACGTCATCCAGAAGGACCGCAACATGACCAACCAGGGTGTCTACAACAACCCGCTGGTGGGTGCCTACATCTTCCCGCGCGGTAACGACTGGAACGACGTGAAGATGTACGAGCGCTACGACATGTCGCGCCTGCTCTACACGCAGTACTGGCCCGTGGGTGCCGCCGGCATGACCATGCAGAACCCCTACTGGATTAACTACCGCAACCTGCGCGAGAACCGCAAGGACCGCTACATGTTCAATGCGCAGCTCTCCTACGACATCCTCGACTGGCTCTCGGTTTCGGGCCGCCTGCGCGTCGACAACGCCCACACGGACTACACCGAGAAGTTCTACGCCTCGACCAACACGCAGCTGACCGAGGGGTCGCGGAACGGTCTCTACGGCATCACCACCTCGAAGGACAAGCAGGTCTACGGCGACGTGCTGGTCAACATCAACAAGACCTTCGGCGAGAACTGGTCGCTGCAGGCCAACGTCGGCGCCTCGATTTCCGACCTGCGCTACGACGCTATGAAGGTGCGCGGCCCCATTCCCGACGGCTCCATCACCGACGAGAAGCCGCTGCTGGCCAACGTCTTCAACGTGCAGAACCTGAGCAACTCGTCGCTCACGACGCGTCTGCAGGAGGGCTGGCGCGAGCAGACGCAGTCCATCTTCGCCTCGGCCGAGGTGGGCTTCAAGAACGCCTACTTCCTCACGCTGACGGGCCGCAACGACTGGCCTTCGCAGCTGGCGGGCCCCCACTCGAACCGCTCGTCGTTCTTCTATCCTTCGGTCGGCGCCTCGGTGGTGCTCTCGGAGATTATCCCCAACATGCCGAAGAACCTCTCCTACATCAAGCTGCGCGCTTCGTACGCCTCGGTGGGCGTCGCCTTCGAGCGCTTCATCGCCAACCCGCGCTACAGCTGGAACGCCAGCGGCCTGAGCTGGAACACCAAGACGCAGTACCCGATGTATGACTTGAAGCCCGAGCGGACGAAGTCCTTCGAGGTGGGTCTGACGATGCGCTTCCTCAAGCACTTCAACCTCGACTTCACCTACTACGACACCCGTACGCAGGACCAGACCTTCGACCCGCAGGTGTCGACCGGTTCGGGAAGCTCGACCATCTACATCCAGTCGGGTAACATCCGCAACCGCGGTATCGAGCTGGCGCTGGGTTACAGCAACACCTGGGGCAAGTTCTCGTGGGAGAGCAACTACACCCTCTCGACCAACCGCAACGAGATTCTCTCGCTGGCCAACAACGTGGTCAACCCCGAGACGGGCGAACACTTCTCGGTCGACCTGCTCGACATGAACGGTCTGGGTACGGCGCACTTCCTGCTCAAGGAGGGCGGCACGCTGGGTGACCTCTACTCGTTCGTCGACCTCAAGCGCGACGAGACGGGCTCGATTTACATCGATGCCGACGGCAAGCTGGCCACCGAGACCATCGGCAACGTCGACCGCTACATCAAGCTGGGTTCGGTGCTGCCCGATGCCAACATGGCCTGGCGCAACGACTTCCGCGTGGGCAACTTCCACTTCGGCTTTATGATTTCGGCGCGTCTGGGCGGCATCGTCTTCTCGCGTACGCAGGCCATGCTCGACTACTACGGCGTTTCGGAGGCTTCGGCCGCGGCGCGCGATGCGGGCACCGTGATGATTAACGGCGGCGACTATGTCGACCCCAACGTCTGGTATTCGGCCATCGGCGGCGGCAACTCGGTGCCGCAGTACTACACCTACTCGGCGACGAACGTCCGTCTGCAGGAGGCCTCCATCGGCTACACCATTCCGCGCAAGAAGTTGGGCAACCTCTGCGAAATCACCCTCTCGCTCGTGGGCCGCAACCTGTGGATGCTCTACTGCAAGGCTCCGTTCGACCCCGAGACCATCGCCACGACGGGTAACTTCTACCAGGGCATCGACTACTTCATGATGCCGTCGCTGCGCAACATCGGCTTCAACCTCAGACTCAAATTCTAAAACCATGAAACTTCACATATTCAGGCCCTTTGTCTGCCTGCTTGCCGCAGCGGGCATCTCCTGCACGGCCAACTACATGGACATCAACGGCAATCCCTACGAGCCGACCGAGGACCAGATGCAGGCCGACGGATACATCATCGGCGCGACGCTGACGGCGCTTGCAACCACCGTCGTCTCGACCGACGTCAATACGGCTCAGTTCACCGACGTGCTGATGGGCGGCCCGCTGGGCGGCTACTTCACCACGACGGGTTCCTTCCCCACGGGCACCATCATGAACTTCAACCCAACGGACGACTGGACCAACGTCTTCCTGGCCAGCGACAAGATTATCCCGGTGCTCTACTCCAACCTGCGCGAGCTGGAGCGCGTGACCGACGACCCCATCACGCTGGCCATCGCCGAGGTCATCAAGGTTGCGGCCATGAGCCGCGTTACGGACACCTACGGCCCGATTCCCTACTCGAAGGTGGGTGAGGACGGCAAGCTGCAGGTGCCCTACGATTCGCAGGAGGAGGTCTACACGCGTTTCTTCGAGGAGCTCGACCACGCCATCGGCGTGCTGACCGAGCACCGCACGGGCGCCATCGCCTCGACGGCCGACTACATCTACGGCGGCAGCGCCGAGAAGTGGTGCCGCTTCGCCAACTCGCTCAAGCTGCGTCTGGCCATGCGCATCGTCTATGCCGACAAGGCCAAGGCCCAGCAGATGGCCGAGAGCGCCGTCAAGAGCGAGGTGGGCGTGATGACCTCGAATGCCGACAACGCCATGCTGACCGCCTTCGGCGAGAAGGGAAACCCGCTCTACACGGCCATCAACTACAACTCGGTGACGGCGGCCAACCATCCCGACGGCAAGGATTGCCAGACGGGCGGTGACACGCACGCCGCGGCCGACATCATCTGCTACATGAACGGCTACAACGACCCGCGCCGTCCCGCCTACTTCATCCCCTCGGAGTGGAGCGGCTACCAGTATGTCGGCATGCGCCGCAGCATCCAGATTCCCTCGCTGGTGACCGTCGGCCACAAGTATTCGGGCATCAAGTGCGACATCTCGTCGCCCGTCTACTGGATGAACGCCGCCGAGGTGGCCTTCCTCAAGGCCGAGGCCAAGGCCGTCTTCGGATTCGACATGGGTCCCGGCACGGCCGAGGATTTCTACCGTGAAGGCATCCGCCTCTCGTTCGAGCAGTGGGGTGTCGCCGGCTGGGAGGAGTACGCCGCCGGTCAGACCAAGCCGGAGAACTACCGCGACCCCAACGGCACGAACACCTATACGGAGCCCATCTCCGAAATCACCGTCGCCTGGAACGACGGCGCCACGACCGAGGAGAAGCAGGAGCGCATCATCACCCAGAAGTGGATTGCCAACTGGCAGCTGGGCAACGAGGCGTGGGCCGACTTCCGCCGCACGGGCTATCCGCTCATGATGCCGGCCACGGCCGAGGGCAACAAGAGCAACGGCAAGGTCGATTCGCGCATGGGCGCCCGCCGCATGCCCTATCCGCAGGTCGAGTATACGACCAACGGCGAGAACGTGCGTCAGGCCGTGGCCTCCTGGCTCAACGGCGGCGACGACATGGCAACGCGCCTGTGGTGGGACTGCAAGGAGGACCTTCCGCAACTTCGATAATCACCTAAAACGAATCCAAGACTGATATGAAATTCAATATGAACAGACGTTTCGCCCTCCTTTCGCTTGCCGCGCTGCTCGCTCTGGGCGGCTGCAGCGAGTGGACCGACATGGAGAGCGTGACCATCAAGGAGCCCCAGGTGGAGAAGAGCGAGGCCTACATGCAGGCCATCCGCGACTACAAGGCTTCGGAACACAAGGTGCTCATCGGCTGGTTCGACAACGTGGCCCTTCCGGGCGACCGCTCCCAGCATCTGACCGTGCTGCCCGACAGCATCGACATCGTCGTGCTGCAGCACCCCGAACTCATCACGGAGGCTCTGGCCGCCGAGGCGGCCGAAATCCGCACCCGGATGGGTACGCGGACGCTCAGTAGCGTCAGCTTCGCCGAGCTCGAGGCGGCCTTCGAGGCGCAGCAGCAGACGACCCCCGCGGCCGACGAGAGCGGTGAAGAGGGCGGAGACGAGGGCTCCGGCCAGGAGGGTGGCGATGGCGGCGATGAGGGCGGCGAACAGCCTCAGGAGCCCGCAGCCGACGCCTTCACGCTCTTCTGCAACGATTACGTGGCCCGCGTCATGGCGCTCTGCGATACGTGGGCGCTCGACGGCGTGAGCGTCGCCTACGACGGCCGCAGCACCACGCAGATGCCCGACGCGGAGAAGGAGAGCTACCTCTCCCGCCAGCAGGCCTTCCTTGCGGCCGTGGCCGCATGGCGCACCGCCCATCCCGACCGGATGCTGCTCTTCGAGGGAACGCCCCAGTACCTGGCCGACGCCTCGCTGCTCGAGGGGTGCGACTACATCATCCTTAAGATGTTCACGCAGACGACCGTTGCCGACCTCGACCGTGCGCTCCGTCTGGCGCTTACCGACAACGTCCCCTCGGACCGGATTGTCATCGGCGTGGAGTCGTGGCCGCTCGATGCGGCAGACACCAAGACCGGCCGCTTCCAGACCGAGGAGGGCAAGGAGGGGCGTGCCGTCATCGAGGTGGCCCGCTGGATGAATCGCTACGACGCCGGCTGCTCGAAGTCGGGCCTGGCGGTGAACCATCTCCAGTACGACTATTTCAACCCCTATCGCATTTACCAATATACGCGTGAGGCCATCGGTCTGATGAACTACGCGCCCAAAACCACTACCGAATTATGACGTCGAACCGCATATTCATGACTTTAGCCTTCGCCGCCGCTGCGCTTCTGGCCGGCGGATGTGCGAACGAGGACCTCAACGAGCACCACTTCGACAACCGGCTCTACCTCGACGGTGAGTCGACCGTCACCACGCTGCTGCTCAAGAAGGATGTCCCCTCCTATACGGTGCAGCTGATGGCTGCCATGGCCCTGCCCGAGTCGCAGGCCGTCGAGGTGGAGTTCGCGGCCGACCCGTCGCTGGTCGACCACTACAACCTCGCCTACGGAGCCGAGGCCGTTGCGCTGCCCGCCGAGAACTACACGCTCTCGGCCACCGAGTCGGTCATCGGCGCGGGAAGCGTCGCCTCGGTGCCCGTCGAGCTCTCCTTCACGGGGCTTGACGTGCTGCCCGGCCAGCAGCTCTACGTGCTGCCCGTCACCATCGTGCGTGCCACGGTGCCCGTACTCGAGAGCCGCCGCACGTTCTACTACCTCTTCCGCGAGGGTGCGCTCATCAACGTCGTGGGCGAAATGGAGAAAAACTACCTCGACGTCAACTGGGTCAATGCCGACGTGGTGAACAACCTCACGGCGATGACCGTCGAGGCGCTGGTCTACGCCCGGGACTTCGACCGCGAAATCTCGACGCTGATGGGCATCGAGGGGAAGTTCCTGCTGCGCTTCGGCGACGCTACCTACAACCCCGGACAGCTGCAGGTGGTCAACGGCAGCACCAAGTTCCCCGACAAGGATGACTCGAAGGCGATTCCCACCAACGAGTGGGTCCACATCGCCGTAACCTACCAGTCGACGGGCGAGATTTGCATCTACGTCAACGGCGTGCTGCAGTCCGAGGGCAAGTGCGGCAGCGGTGCGGTGAACTGGGGCACCTACGTTCCGCCCTACCTGGAGACCGCCAGCAAGCGCGGCTTCCACATCGGCTACTCCTACACCGACGAGCGCTACTTTGCCGGCAACCTCTCGGAGGTGCGCATCTGGAACCGCGTGCTGAGCGCCGATGAAATCAACGCGACCAACCACTTCTACTGGGTAGACCCGGCCAGCGACGGACTGGTGGCCTACTGGAAATTCGACGACGGCGAGGGCAACACCGTCCGCGACCACAGCGGCAACGGCAACGACGCCCGCTCGTTCGCCACGATGGAGTGGAAGCAGGTCGAGCTGCCCCGGACCGATAAATAACCCCTAAAACGAATCAACCCATGAACATACTGCATAAATTAGCCGCCGGATGCCTGCTCGGATGCTGGGCCTTTGCGGCGGTCTCCTGCACCGACGACATTTCGATTCCGGGCTCGGAGCAGAACGGCGGCGCGGCCGGTGAGCAAGGAATCGAAGCCTACCTCCAGAGCGAGAGCGGCAAGAGCGAAACGACGGTCGAGCTGCGCGGCCAGGCCGTGCGGAGCACCGTGCGGCTGGGTCTGACCCACGTGGCCGGCCGTGCCGTGGATGCCACGCTGCGCGTGGCGCCCGAGCTGGTGGAGGCCTACAACGAGGAGCATGAGACCTCGTTCGAACTCTTCCCCGAGAGCCAGGTCTCGCTCGAGGAGAACGGAGCCGTGCTGATTGGCCCCGAGGATGTCTTCTCGGACTACATGGCCCTCAACCTGATGCCGGGCGAGGGTGCGGTCGAGGGGCAGACCTACCTGCTGCCCGTCACCTTCGACGTCAAGACCACGGGCATTGCCCCGGCCGCCGACCGCAAGGCGCTCTATCTGCTGGTGAAGGTCTCGGGCGCGCGTCCCGATGCGACCAAGCCGGGCGGCTTCACGATGGTCTCCTACTTCGAGGTCAACGACATGAACCCGCTCAACGCCGCGAACTACTTCCTGGCCGACAGCGGCAAACCCTTCTTCGACATCGTCAACATCTTTGCGGCGAACATCAACTACGACGCCGCGAGCGGCCGTGCCTATGTCCACTTCAACGACAACGTCGCCCACCTGCTGGCCAACCGCGACAAGTACATCGCGCCGCTGCAGGCACTCGGCATCCGCGTCTGCCTGACGATTCTGGGCAACCACGACCGCATCGGCGTGGCCAACCTCTCGGCCGAGGGCGCACGCGAGTTCGCCCGCGAGCTGCGCGTGGTGGTCGACACCTATGGGCTGGACGGCGTCGACTTCGACGACGAGTGGAGCGACTACCCCTCGCGTGCGGACGAAGCTCCGGGCTTCCTCGTCCCCTCGTCGGAGCTCTACGGCCGTCTGCTCATCGAGACGCGCCGCGTGATGCCCGACAAGCTGGTGACGCTCTACGCCTACGGCCACACCTCGTTCTACAACCCGATTGACGGCAAGCGCATCGGCGAGGTGGTCGACTATGCATGGAACAGCTCCTACCTCTACGCCGACTACAACTCGATGAAGAACTTCCTGGGTCTGATGCCCGGGCAGTGGGGCCCCTATTCCATCTGCCTGAACCCCGACTCCGACCAGTATACGGGCGACTCGCTTTCCGATGCGGAGATTCAGAAGCTGCACGAGGGTGGCTACGGCGTGATGGTGTGGTACGACCTGCGCACCGACAAGCGCCAGAGCTACGTGGGGCGCTTCTCGCAGGTGTCGAGCGTGGTCTACGGCGAGCAGACCGTCAAGCGCGGATATGATTACGGCAAGGATTGGTAACGAAAAGCGTATTTGGAACAATGAAAAGAATGATGATAGCGTTTGCAGCGGCGGCGATGCTGTTGGCCGGCTGCAGCGAGGAGAATACCGAAGCGCCGGTAACGCCCGAGGTGACCGACTGGATTGAGGTCACGGGCGGCGAACAGGAGCCGCTCCCGGCCGCCGGCACCGAGTTCGCGGTGACGGTCAAGAGCAGCGGCGACTGGCGGCTGACCGGCAGGAAGGAGTGGTGCCGCCCCGATGTGACGGAGGGCGCGGCGGGTGCCGAGGTGCACTTCACCGTCGACGAGAACACCGGCTACGAGGCCCGCAGCGTGGTCTACACCTTCATGAGCGGCGGCAAGTCGTGCAAGATGACCGTCAGCCAGGAGGGCGGCGTGGTGGTCGAGGCCGACAAGGACCGCTACGAGGTGGCATCGGCCGGCGGCGAGTTCCGCATCCGCATCGATGCGAACGTGGCCCTGACTTGGGAGCTCGACCCGTCGTGCAGCGACTGGGTGAGCGACACGACCCCCGTTTCGCGTGCCGGCATGCCCGAGCGTTCGTACATCTATCTGACCGTGGCCGAGAATACGACCTATGCGGCCCGCGAGGGTCTGCTGCGCGTGACGGGCGAGGGCGGCCAGACGCGTGAGATTACCGTGGCCCAGCTGCAGAACGATGCGATTCTGGTCGACTCCGACACCTATCCGGTCGAGCCCGAGGGTGGCGTCATTACCGTCCAGGTCGACGCCAACGTTGACTATACGGTCGAGATTCCCGCCGAGGCTGCCTCGTGGTGCCGCCATACGTCGAGCGAGGAGTCGGCGGGGGAGGGTCCCCTGCGCCGTACGGTCGAGACCTTCGAGGTCGACGAAGCCTCGATGACGCGCAACGCCGTGGTGGTGCTGCGTGCGGTCGAGGGGGGTGCGACGGCCAACGTGAACATCTCGCAGATTGTCGAGTCGGACGCTCCGATTGTCGACGTGCCCGATGAGGCCTTCCGCAACTTCCTGCTCCAGAAGGGCTATGTCGTGGTGGCCGACGGCACGAAGTGCCAGCTCACGGATGCCGGCATGGAGCTCCAGGAGATGGATTGCAGCGGTCTGAAGATTGAGTCCCTGAAGGGTATCGAGGGCTTCACGGAGCTCGTCTCGCTCAACTTCACCAACAACATGGTCAAGGAGGTCGACCTCTCGGCCAACACGAAGCTGAGCGACCTGAAGTTCGAGACCAACCCCGTCGAGCTGATGAACCTGGGCGATGCGCCGGTGATGCTGGTCGACATCTCGGGAACGAAGCTCCAGGTCGGCGAGAAGTGGTGGGAGATGGTCTATCCGCCGAAGTTCACCCTCATCAGTTCGCAGCCGCTCGAGGTGAAGGCCGGCGACAACTGCGTCTGCACGAAGTTCGACATGACGCAGGTGCCCAACCTCAAGCGCATCGACGTTTCGTACATTACCTATGCAGGTTATATTCTCTACCTGAAGCGGGGCGTGCACTCCGAGGATGTGGTTTACCGCGGCACGACGTCGTCCGTGGAAATCGTGTGGGTGGATTGATGGTGTTTCGACCCGATTTGCAGGGTGCGGGCGTTCGGTCTTCGGCCGGACGCCCGCTCTTTTTCCGGCGGCAGGGCGCGGGGTGGCGGCACTGCGGAATCGTTGCGTAATGTCCCGGCCGAATGTGTGAAACTCCCGAATTTTTTTGTATCTTTGTCCCCGGATTTTATCCCCACAAACCTACATCCTTTAGACCTGAATGAAACCGGTACATGCCCAATCCACGAAACACTCGCCTCTGGCGTGGGTTCCGACTCTTTACTTTGCCATGGGCCTCCCGTTCGTGGTGCTCAACATGGTCTCGGCGGTGATGTTCAAGGACCTTGAAATCTCCGACGCGCAGATTGCCTTCTGGACCTCGCTCATCATGTGGCCCTGGACCATCAAGTTCCTCTGGAGCCCCTTCCTCGAGATTTTCCGCAACAAGAAGTTCTTCGTCGTGCTGACGCAGCTGGCCAGCGGCGTGCTCTTCGGCGTGGGTGCGCTGGCGCTCCACCTGCCGTCGTTCTTCGCCATCACGATTGCCATCTTCGCCGTCATCGCCTTCAGCGGCGCGACGCACGACATCGCGGCCGACGGCGTCTACATGTCGGAACTCTCGACGCAGGACCAGGCCAAGTACATCGGCTGGCAGGGGGCCTTCTACAACCTGGCCAAGCTGGTGGCCACGGGCGGACTGGTCTGGTTCGCCGGCTGGCTCTTCAACCGCTTCGCCCCCGATGCCGCGAGCGACGTGGCGGCCTACCGCCATGCGTGGACCATCGTGCTGGTGATTCTGGGCGCCATCATGGTCGCCGCCGGCCTGTGGCACATCCGCGTGCTGCCGCTGGGCGGCGCCCCCGCTTCGGGCGCACACTCGCTGCGCGAGGGGCTCGACGGCCTGCGGGAGGTCATCACCTCGTTCTTCGCCAAGCGCCACATCTGGTACTACATCGCCTTCATCATCCTCTACCGTCTGGGCGAGGGCTTCGTGATGAAGATTGTCCCCCTCTTCCTCAAGGCCGACACCTCGATTGGCGGTCTTGGGCTGAGCAACCAGCAAATCGGCCTCTACTACGGCTCGTTCGGCGCCGGCGCCTTCCTGCTGGGCTCGCTGCTGGCCGGATACTTCATCGCGGGCCGCGGCCTGAAGCGGACGCTCTTCACGCTCTGCTGCATCTTCAACATCCCCTTTGCGGTCTATGCGCTGCTGGCCCTCTTCCAGCCCTCGTCGATGTGGCTGGTGGGCGGCGGCATCGTCCTGGAGTACTTCGGTTACGGCTTCGGCTTCGTGGGCCTCACGCTCTTCATGATGCAGCAGGTGGCCCCGGGCAAGCACCAGATGGCCCACTACGCCTTCGCTTCGGGCATCATGAACCTCTCGGTGATGGTCACCGGCATGGCCTCGGGCTTCCTGAGCGACCTGTTGGGCTACAAGTTCTTCTTCATCGCCGTGATGTTCGCCACCATTCCGGCCTTCCTCATCACGTGGTTCGTCCCCTTCACCCACCCCGACGGCAAGGAGGTTTCGTCGAGCGAGCTGAACGAGGAGCTGAAAAACGACTGATGAGTCGGGCGACACGATTCGAAAAAAGGAAAAGATAACCAATAAACAAGCGTAAATTCATGAACAGCAATCTGAAAATCGCAGGTCCGGCGCTTCCGGACATGCCGTGGGAGGAGCGTCCCTCCGGCTCGAAAGAGGTGCTCTGGCGCTATTCGGCCAACCCGATTATCCCGCGCAACCTGCTTTCGACCTCGAACAGCATCTTCAACTCGGCGGTCGTTCCCTTCAAGAACGGCAAGTACAACTATGCGGGTGTCTTTCGCTGCGACGACACCAACCGCCGGATGCGGATTCACGTCGGCTTCTCGGTCAACGGCATCAACTGGGACATCGAGGAGGAGGATTTCCACCTCGAGGGTGCCGACCCCGAAGTGGGGGAGTGGGTCTACGGCTATGACCCGCGTGTGGCCAAAATCGACGACAAGTACTACGTGACGTGGTGCAACGGCTACCACGGCCCCACCATCGGCGTGGCCTGGACGACCGACTTCAAGACCTTCCACCAGCTGGAGAACGCCTTCCTGCCCTACAACCGCAACGGCGTGATGTTCCCCCGCAAGATTAACGGCAAGTTCGCCATGCTGTCGCGTCCGAGCGACACGGGCCACACCCCCTTCGGCGACATCTTCTACTCCGAAAGCCCCGACATGGAGTACTGGGGACACCACCGCCACGTGATGTCGCCCGCCGCATTCGAGGTGAGCGCCTGGCAGTGCATGAAAATCGGTGCGGGCCCCATCCCCATCGAGACCTCGGAGGGGTGGCTGCTCTTCTACCACGGCGTGCTGCGCTCGTGCAACGGCTATGTCTACGCCTTCGGCTCGGCGCTGCTCGACCTCGACCAGCCCTGGAAGGTGCTGGCCCGCAGCGGCCCGTATCTGATTACGCCGCAGATGCCCTACGAGTGCATGGGCGACGTGCCCAACGTCACCTTCCCCTGCGCGGCGCTGCATGACCCCGAGACGGGCCGCGTGGCCGTCTACTACGGCTGCGCCGACACGGTGACGGGCCTGGCATTCGGCTACATCCCCGAAATCATCGAATTTACGAAGAAGAACTCAATCCTGTAGGCCGATGAAACGGACGCTTTGGCTCGCGGCGCTGGCGGCAACGCTTGCCGTTGCCCCCCTTGCGGCGCAGGAACCGGCCGACTACGTCAATCCGTTCATCGGTACGACCAACTTCGGTACGACCAACCCCGGCGCGGTCTGCCCTAACGGCCTGATGTCGGTGGCCCCCTTCAACGTGATGGGCTCCGATATGAACCGCTACGACAAGGACGCGCGCTGGTGGTCGACGCCCTACGAGTACTACAACAAGTTCTTCACCGGCTTTTCGCACGTGAACCTCAGCGGCGTGGGATGCCCCGAGATGGGCTCCCTGCTGCTGATGGCCACCTCGGGCCCGCTCGATGTGGACTACCACAACTACGGCAGCACCTATTCGCGCGAGACGGCCTCGCCGGGCTACTACTCCAACTTCCTGGACAAGTACGGCATCCTGGCCGAGGTATCGGCCACGCTGCGCAGCGGCGTGACGCGCTTCACCTTCCCGGCTGGCGAGAGCCACATCCTGCTCAACCTGGGCGAGGGTCTGACCAACGAGTCGGGCGCCTTCGTACGCCGCGTGAGCGATACGGAAATCGAGGGGACGAAGCTGCTGGGCACCTTCTGCTACAATCCGCAGGCGGTCTTCCCGATTTACTTCGTCATGCGTGTCAACAAGCGTCCCGAGGCGGTCGGCTACTGGAAGATGCAGCCCCCGAAGCAGGGCGTCGAGGCCGAGTGGGACAAGGACAGCGGTCGCTACAAGCTCTATACGCGCTATGCGAAGGAGCTGGCCGGTGACGACATCGGCGTGTGGTTCACCTACCGGACGACCGAGGGCGAGCAAATCGAGGTGCAGATGGGCGTCTCGTTCGTCTCGATGGAGAACGCCCGCATGAACCTCGACGCCGAGCAGCAGGGCAAGGACTTCGACGCCGTGCGCGCCGAGGCGCGTGCGCGCTGGAACGACGACCTGGGCCGCATCCGTGTCGAGGGCGGTACGCGCGAGCAGCGCGAGGTCTTCTACACGGGTCTTTACCATGCGCTCATCCACCCCAATCTGCTGCAGGATGTCAACGGCGAGTACCCCGTCATGGAGAGCTCCGAAATCCGCACCGTGAAGGGCAACCGCTATACGGTCTTCTCGCTGTGGGACACCTACCGCAACGTGCACCAGCTCCTGACGCTGGTCTACCCCGAGCGTCAGATTGAGATGGTCCGCTCGATGGTCGACATCTACAAGGAGTGGGGCTGGATGCCCAAGTGGGAGCTCTACGGCCGCGAGACCTTCACCATGGAGGGCGACCCGGCCATTCCGGTCATCGTCGACACCTGGATGAAGGGGCTGCGCGACTTCGACGTGGAGAGCGCCTACGAGGCCTTCCTCAAGTCGGCGACCACGCCCGGAGCCGAAAACCGGCTGCGTCCCGACATCGACCCCTACATCGAGCGGGGCTACGTGCCGCTGGGCTTCTATGCCAAGGACCTGGCCGGCGACGCCTCCGTGTCGCATGCCCTGGAGTACTACATCGCCGATTATGCCCTCTCGCGTCTGGCCGACTCGCTGGGCCGCAAGGAGGATGCCCGCCTCTTCCGCGAGCGTTCTCTGGGCTACCGCCACTACTATGACAAGGAGTACGGGACGCTGCGCCCCATCACGCTCGAGGGGCGGTTCCTCACCCCCTTCGACCCGAAGGCGGGCGAGAACTTCACCGCAGCGCCGGGCTTCCACGAGGGTTCGGCCTGGAACTACACCTTCTACGTGCCGCACGACGTCGAGGGGCTGGCGCGACTGATGGGCGGCAAGCGCAAGTTCGTCGACAAGCTCCAGATGGTCTTCGACACGGGCCTCTACGACCCGGCCAACGAGCCCGACATCGCCTATCCCTACCTCTTCAGCTACTTCAAGGGAGAGGAGTGGCGTACGCAGCGCGAGGTGCGCCGTCTGACGGCGAAGTACTTCACCACCGAGCCCGACGGCATCCCCGGCAACGACGATACGGGAACAATGTCGACGTGGGCTGTCTTCTCGATGATGGGCCTCTATCCCGACTGTCCGGGCGAGCCCTACTATACGCTCACCTCGCCCGTCTTCGACAAGGTGACCATCCGCCTCGACCCGCGCTTCTACGGGCGCGACGAGCTGGTCATCCAGACGCGCGACAACGCTCCCGACAACATCTACATCCGCTCGATGTCGCTGGGCGGCAAACCGCTTCGCAAGTACCGCATCAGCCACGAGGAGCTGCTGCGGGGCGGTACGCTGACCTTCGACCTCAGCAACGAGCACCGTTAAGATTGTTTTTATAACCCCAAACCATCCCCATAGACCATGAAACTCAGAACCATTTTCACCATAGGCGCGGCAATAGCGGCGGTCGCCTGCGGCAAGGCTCCCCAGAGCGAGTCGCTGACGCAGTGGGTCGACATGCGCATCGGCACGGGCGGCCACGGCCACGTCTTCATGGGCGCCAACGTCCCCTTTGGCGCCGTACAGCTCGGTCCCACCAGCATTCCCCAGACGTGGGACTGGTGCTCGGGCTACCACGTATCCGACACGACGGTCATCGGATTCTCGCACACGCACCTGAGCGGTACGGGCATCGGCGACCTGTTCGACGTGACGGTGATGCCCGTCATCGGCGAGGTGACCTACGCCCGCGGAACGGAGGATGAGCCGCAGTCGGGCCTCTGGTCCTACTTCAGCCATGCCGACGAGGTGGCCCGCCCGGGCTACTACCGCACGCGCCTGCTGCGCTACGGTATCGACGCCGAGCTGACGGCGACCAACCGCGTGGGCCTGCACCGCTACACCTTCCCCACATCGGACGAGGCGGCCGTGGTCATCGACCTGGAGAACGGCGGCTGCTGGGACAAAGCCACCGAGACCCGCATGGAGGCCGAGGGCGACCGCGTCGTGACGGGCTACCGCTACTCGACGGGCTGGGCCAAGGACCAGAAAATCTACTTTGCGGCCGAATTCTCGAAGCCCTTCACCTCGTTCGAGCTCAAGGGTGAGAACAACATGTACGGCCGTGCCTCGTTCGCAACCACCGAGGGTGAGGAGCTGCTGCTCAAGGTGGCTATCTCGCCCGTCTCGGTCGAGAATGCGAAGGAGAACCTCGCCGCCGAGCTGCCGGGCTGGGACTTCGAGGCCACGGCACAGGCTGCCGATGCGGCCTGGAACGACGAGCTGGGCCGTGTGCGCATCGAGACGGCCGATTCGTCGGCCCGCCGGATTTTCTATACGGCGCTCTACCATACGATGATTGTCCCCTCGACCTTCTGCGACGTGAACGGCGACTACCGCGGCGCCGACGGCAAGACGTACAACGCCGAGGGTGCGCACATCTATACGACCTTCTCGCTGTGGGACACCTACCGTGCCGCACAGCCGCTCATGACGCTCATCCATCCGGACCGTATGCAGGACATCGCCGCAACGATGGTCGACATCTACAAGCAGCAGGGCAAGCTGCCCGTATGGCACCTGGTCGGCAACGAGACCGACTGCATGGTGGGCAATCCGGGCATCTGCGCGCTGGCCGACGCCGTGCTGAAGGGCTATGTGCCGAACCGTGAGGAGGCCTACGAGGCGCTGAAGGCCTCGGCGATGGTGCCCGAGCGGGGCATGGACCTGCGCATGCAGTACGGCTACATCCCCTGCGACCTCTACAACGAGGCGGTGGCCTTCGACCTCGAATATGCCATTGCCGACTGGTCGGTGGCCCAGGTGGCCCGCGAGCTGGGCAAGGAGGAGGACTACGCCTACTTCCTCGACCGTAGCAAGTCGTACCGCCACCTGTTCGACCCCGAGACGCACTTCCTGCGCGGCCGCGACTCGAAGGGTGGCTGGCGTACGCCGTTTGACCCCTTCTCGGCCATCCACCGCGGCGACGACTACTGCGAGGGCAACGCCTGGCAGTATACGTGGCTGGTGCCCCACGACGTCGAGGGTCTGATTGAGTGCTTCGGCTCTAAGGAGGCCTTCACCGCCAAGCTCGACTCGCTCTTCACGGTCAGCTCGGAGCTCGCCGGCGCCGCATCGCCCGACATCTCGGGCCTCATCGGACAGTATGCCCACGGCAACGAGCCGAGCCACCACGTGCTCTACTTCTATACGATGATTGGCCAGCCCTGGAAGACGGCCGACAAGGTGCGCGAGGTGCTCGCGACGCTCTACCACGACCAGCCCGACGGACTCTCGGGCAACGAGGACGCGGGTCAGATGTCGGCATGGTACATCCTCTCGTCGCTGGGCATGTATCAGGTTGAGCCGGCCGGCGGCCGCTACTTCTTCGGTTCGCCGCTCTTCGACCGTGCCGAGCTGAAGGTGCGCGACGGCTTGCTGACAATCGTGGCCCACAACAACTCGGCCGAGAACCGCTACATCCAGAGCGTCCGGTTCAACGGCGAGGAGTACGACAAGCCCTGCATCGACTTCGAGTCGCTGGCGCGGGGCGGTGTGCTGGAGTTCGAGATGGGCTCCGAGCCGAAGGTATGGTATGAACTCTGAATGAACGCTAAACGAATCGACATCTGCCGATGAAAATCATCTTCTGGGCACTTTCGGTGCTCGCAATGGCTGCAACCTCCTGCTGCGCTCCGTCGCGGAGCGCGGAGGAGGTTGTCCGCCCTTCGGAGTATGTCTCGACGCTCGTCGGGACGCAGTCCGACTATTCGCTGTCGGCCGGCAACACCTATCCGGCCATCGCCCTGCCGTGGGGCATGAACTTCTGGACGCCCCAGACGGGCCGCATGGGTGACGGGTGGACCTACACCTACGGGGCCCATACGCTCCGGGGCTTCAAGCAGACGCACCAGCCCTCGCCGTGGATGAACGACTACGGCCAGTTCGCGGTGATGCCCGTGCGCGGCAACGACAAACTGGACGAGGAGTCGCGCCAGAGCTGGTTCTCGCACCAGTCCGAGCAGGCGCGTCCCTACTACTACTCGGTCTACCTGGCCGACCACGACGTCAAGGCCGAGGTGGCCCCCACCGAGCGGGCCGCCATCCTGCGTTTTACCTTCCCCGAATCGGAGGAGTCGGGCGTGGTGGTCGACGCCTTCGACCGCGGGTCGAGCATCGAGATGGTCGACGACCACACGCTGGCCGGCTATACGACGCGCAACAGCGGCGGCGTGCCCGACAACTTCCGCAACTACTTCGTCCTGCGCTTCGACAAGCCCTTCTCGGGCATCGAGCTGACCGACTCGCCGTCGGACTACAAGGCGGGCAGCCGCGTGCTCTATCCCGAGGGCGGCAAGCGCGTCGAGGGGGAGCATGCCGTGGCCAAGGTGCACTTCGCCACGCGGCGCGGCGAGCAGGTCAACGTGCGCGTCGCCTCGTCGTTCATCTCCCCCGAGCAGGCCGTGCGCAACCTTGAGAGCGAGCTGGGCAGTGACGACTTCGAGACGGTGACGGCCAAGGCGCAGCAGCGCTGGGACGACGTCCTGGGCCGCATTCGCGTCGAGGGGGGCAGCGACGAGCAGATGCGCACCTTCTATTCGTGCCTCTACCGCTCGACGCTCTTCCCGCGCAAGTTCTACGAAATCGACGCCGCGGGGAATCCCGTCCACTACAGCCCCTACAACGGCGAGGTGCGTCCGGGTTATCTCTACACCGATACCGGCTTCTGGGATACGTTCCGCTGCCTCTTCCCGCTGCTCAACCTGGTCTACCCCTCGGTCAACGCCGAGATTCAGGCCGGACTGGCCAACGTGGCGCGCGAGAATGCGCTGCTGCCCGAGTGGGCGAGCCCGGGCCACCGCGGCTGCATGGTGGGCAACAACTCCGCTTCGGTGGTAGCCGATGCCGTGGTCAAGGGCATCGTTACCGACTCGGCCGACCTGGCGAAGCTCTACGAGGCGATGGTCTACGCCACGGAGCATGTCCATCCCGAGGTCTCGTCGTCGGGCCGCTGGGGCCATGAGTACTACAACGAGCTGGGATACGTCCCCTACGACGTCAACATCCCGGAGAACGTGGCCCGCACACTCGAGTACGCCTACGACGACTGGTGCATCCTCCAGACGGCCAAGCGGCTGGGCCGCCCGGCCGAGGAGCAGGAGCGTTGGGCGCTGCGTGCGAAGAACTACCGCAACGTCTTCGACCCCGAGACGCACCTCATGCGCGGCCGCAACGCCGACGGCTCGTTCCAGAGCCCCTTCAGCCCCTACAAGTGGGGCGACGCCTTCACCGAGGGCAACGCCTGGCACTACACCTGGTCGGTGTTCCACGACGTGGAGGGGCTCGCGCGGCTGATGGGCGGCCACGAGGCCTTTGCGCGGATGCTCGACTCGGTCTTCGTCGTTCCGCCCGTCTACGACGACAGCTACTACGGCTTCCGGATTCACGAAATCACGGAGATGCAGGTGGCCAACATGGGCAACTACGCCCACGGTAACCAGCCGGCGCAGCACATGATTTACCTCTACAACTACGCCGGCCAGCCCTGGAAGGCGCAGTGGTGGACGCGTGAGGTGATGGACCGTCTCTATTCGGCCCGTCCCGACGGCTATTGCGGCGACGAGGACAACGGACAGACGTCGGCCTGGTACGTCTTCTCGGCGCTGGGCTTCTATCCCGTCTGCCCCGCCTCGGACGAGTACGTTATCGGCTCGCCCCTCTTCCCGCGGGCGACCGTCACGCTGGAGAACGGCGCGCAGCTGGTCATCGAGGCCGAAGGAAACGGCCCTGCCCGCCGCTACATCGCCTCGGCCGAGCTCAACGGGAAGCCCTACGGGCACAACTTCCTCCGCCATTCGGAGCTGGAGCGGGGGGCGCGGCTGCACTTCACGATGTCCGAAGAGCCCGTCACCACGCGCGGAACGGCCGAGGAGGACGCTCCCTACTCGTTCAGCCGCGAAGATTGTCGATAATTTGTCGATAGAATCTGTGCCGTTATTTTGAAAGTTGTCCGGAAAACCGTACTTTTGTAACGTTGTTTTGACCATTGACAGGTTTATCCGGACGAATTCATGACACGAATCGGCAATAACGACCGGCGAGGGCGCAGGAGACGACAGGGCGGCAGCTCTGTTCTTCACTCCCGGGTGCACCGGATTGACCGGACCACGAGCGCAGCGGGGCAGGAGCGGCAAGCGGCCTGCACTCTGTGCGGATAGATAGGACCGCCATGACAGATATGTTGTGGCGGTCTGTTTTTGTATCTCCCGGCCCTGTTCCCGGGTCGGAGCGCCGCCGAAGGGGGCGCACGACCGGGAGGCGTGCCGGGCTTTGGAGTTGATTTACAGATAAAAACAGATAAACTATGAAGGTCGGAGTTATTATGGGTTCGACGAGCGACTACGAGGTGATGGCCGATGCCGTGGCCATGCTCGAGCAGTTCGGCGTCGAGTACGAGAAGCGGGTGGTGAGCGCTCACCGTACGCCCGATTTGCTGTGCGAATATGCCAAGACGGCCCGCAGCCGCGGTCTGGGCGTCATCATCGCCGGAGCGGGCGGTGCGGCCCATCTGCCGGGCATGGTCGCCGCGATGACGACGCTGCCGGTGGTGGGCGTGCCCGTGAAGTCGCGCGCGCTCAACGGTCTGGACTCGCTGCTCTCCATCGTGCAGATGCCGGCGGGTGTGCCCGTGGCCACGACGGCTATCAACGGCGCGAAGAATGCGGCGCTGATGGCCGTCTCGATTCTGGCGCTGCAGGACGCCGCACTGGCCGAAAAGCTCGAGGCCTTCCGCGCCAGGCAGACGGCCGACGTGCTGCGTGCCGAACTCTGAATTGGCGGGGCGGAGCTCCGTGCGGAGTCCGCTTCCATGCTGACAACCATTTGTAAATGAACGAAATGAAAACCATAGGAATCATCGGCGGCGGACAGCTGGGGCTGATGATTGCCCAGCAGGCCCACCTGCTCGGGGCGCGCGTCGTCTGCCTCGACCCGGCGGCCGACGCCCCGGCCTTCGCCTGCTGCGACGACCGCATCGTGGGGCGTTTCGATGACCCGCAGGCGGTCGAGGAGCTCTGCCGCCGTGCCGACGTGGTGACCTACGAGTTCGAGAACGTGCCGGGCGACATCCTCATCCCGCTGGTCGAGTGCTACAACATCCCGCAGGGATACCATCCGCTCTACGACTCGCAGGACCGCCTGCGCGAGAAGGATAATGCCCGCCGGAACGGGCTGCTCACGCCGCGCTACGAGGCGGTCGACGACGAGGCCTCGCTGCGTGCGGCCGTCGCATCGCTCGGGCTTCCGGCCGTGCTGAAGACCCGCACGCTGGGCTACGACGGCCACGGTCAGGCGGTGCTGCGCACCGAGGAGGATATCCGCCGGGCGCTGCCCATGCTCTCGGTTCCCTGCATTCTGGAGGAGTTCGTCCCCTTCGACTACGAGGCCAGCATCGTGATGGTCGCCGACGCGGAGCGGGTGGTGAGCTTCCCCGTGGGGCGCAACGTCCACCGCGACGGCATTCTGGACCTCTGCTTCGTGCCGGCCGAGATGTCGGCCGAGCTGCTCGAGCGCATGAAGCGGCTCAGCGCCGAGTTCATGCGGCGGTGCGGCTATGAGGGCATCCTCGCCATCGAGTACTTCATCCGCGACGGCGAGTTCTACTTCAACGAGATGGCGCCGCGGCCCCACAACAGCGGACACTATACGATTGAGGGGTGTACGACCAACCAGTTCCGCGAGCTGGCCCGCTACCTGCTGGGCCTGCCGCTGGAGGAGCCCCGGCTGGTCGCCCCGACGGTCATGAAGAACATTCTGGGCCAGGACCTCGAGGCGGCGCAGCGCATTGCGGCCGAGGACCATGACGGGGTCTACGTCCACATCTACGGCAAGACGGAGAGCCGCCCCAAGCGCAAGATGGGCCATATCACCTTCGTGGGGATGACCCCCGAGCGCTACGACCGGGAGTGGCGCGACCGCTTCGTGCGGTAGTCGGCCGCGAAGAGCGAGGAAAAAAGAAACAAAAGAGCATACATGAAAACGTCCAATTACCGAATTTTCGTCGAGAAGCGTCCCCGCTTCCGCGTCGAGGCGGAGAGCCTCCGCCGCGAGCTGAACGACAACCTGAATCTGCACATCGCCGAGCTGCGGCTGCTGAACATCTACGATTTGTTCGGCTTCACGGAGGAGCTGCTCGAGAAGAGCCGCTACCGCGTCTTCGGCGAGGTGGTGACCGACACGGTGAGCGATTCATGCGACCTGGAGGGGCGCAAGTACATCGCCGTGGAGTTCCTTCCCGGCCAGTTCGACCAGCGCGCCGCGTCGGCCATCGACTGCGTGCGGCTGATTGACCCCTCGGCCCGGGTCAACATCCGTTCGGCCAAGCTGCTGCTCTTCGACAACGGCGTGACCGACGAGGAGCTGGCCCGCATCCGCCACTACTACATCAACGCCGTCGAGTCGCGCGAGAAGGACCTCAGCCGTCTGACCGACCTCGAGCATGCCGAGGTGAAGCCCGTGCCGGTGCTCGAAGGCTTCCGCCAGATGGGCGAGGAGGAGCTGGAGCCCTACTGCAAGCGCTACGGCCTGGCGATGAACGCCGACGACCTGCGCGAGGTGGTCAACTACTTCCGCCGCGAGGGTCGCGACCCCTATGAAACCGAACTCAGGATTCTCGATACCTACTGGAGCGACCACTGCCGCCACACCACCTTCACGACCCACCTCGAGGATATCTCGGTCGAGGAGTCGTTCGTGCGGGGCGACATCGAGGAGTCGCTTGCGCTCTACCTGCGCATCCGCCGCGAACTGGGCCGCGAGCAGAAGAGCATCTGCCTGATGGACCTGGCCACCATCGGCGCCCGCTACCTGCGCAAGCACGGGCTGCTGGACGACCTCGAGGTGAGCGACGAGAACAACGCCTGCTCGGTCTATGTCGACGTCGACGTCGACGGACGCACGGAGCGCTGGCTGCTGCAGTTCAAGAACGAAACCCACAACCACCCGACCGAAATCGAGCCCTTCGGCGGTGCGTCGACCTGTCTGGGCGGCGCCATCCGCGACCCGCTGTCGGGCCGCAGCTACGTCTACCAGGCGATGCGCGTGACGGGTGCGGGCAACATCTACCAGAAGGTGAGCGACACGCTGCCGGGTAAGCTGCCGCAGCGGGTCATCACCCACAAGGCCGCGGCCGGTTACTCGAGCTACGGCAACCAGATTGGTCTGGCCACGACCCACGTGCGCGAAATCTATCACGAGGGCTATGTGGCCAAGCGCCTCGAGGTGGGCGCCGTGGTGGGCGCCGTCAAGGCCGAGTCGGTGCGCCGCGAGAAGCCGCAGCCGGGCGACGTCATCCTGATGCTGGGCGGCCGTACGGGCCGTGACGGCATCGGCGGAGCGACCGGCTCGTCGAAGGAGCACAACGCCAAGTCGCTCGAGACGTGCGGCAGCGAGGTGCAGAAGGGCAACGCCCCCGAGGAGCGCAAGCTCGAGCGGCTCTTCCGCCGTCCCGAGGTGACGCGCCTCATCAAGAAGTCGAACGACTTCGGCGCCGGCGGCGTCAGCGTCGCCATCGGCGAGCTGGCCGACGGACTGGACATCCACCTCGACCGCGTGCGGGTGAAGTACAGCGGTCTGAATGCGACGGAGCTGGCCATCAGCGAGTCGCAGGAGCGCATGGCCGTGGTGGTCGAGGCGAAGGATGCCGAGGAGTTCATGAAGTACTGCCGCGAGGAGAACATCGAGGTGGTGCAGGTGGCCGAGGTGACCGACACGGAGCGCATGCGGATGTACAACGGCGACCGTCTGGTGGTCGACCTCTCGCGCGAATTCATCGACAGCGCCGGCGCCCGGCACTATGCTCAGGCGCGCATCGGCCGCGTCGAGCAGCGCGACCCCTTCCGCCGCGAGCTGCCTGGTGCGACGCTCGCCGAGAAGATGGCCGCCAATCTGAGCGACGACAACGTCCTCTCGCAGCGGGGCCTCATCGAGATGTTCGACTCGACGATTGGCCGCTCGACGGTGCTCATGCCCTTCGGCGGCCGGACGCAGGGGAGCGAGACGCAGGTCTCGGTGCAGAAGCTCCCGACCGACGGCTACACCGATACGGCCAGCATCATGGCCTTCGGCTACAACCCCTTCCTGGCATCGTGGAGCCCCTACCACGGGGCGGCCTATGCCGTGGTTGAGGCTGCGGCGAAGGTGGTGGCCGCAGGTGCGCGCTACAACCGGATGCGCTACTCCTACCAGGAGTATTTCGAACGCATGACCAAGAACCCGACCTCGTGGGGCAAGCCGCTCGGCGCGCTGCTCGGCGCGCTGCGCATGCAGGTGGAGCTGGGGCTCCCCTCCATCGGCGGCAAGGACTCCATGTCGGGAACCTTCCAGGATATCAACGTGCCCCCGATGCTGATGGCCTTCGGCATCACGACGGTCAACGCCGGGCAGGTCATCTCGACCGACTTCAAGCGGCCGGGCAGCCGCCTCTACCTCGTGCGCCACACGCCGCGCGCAAGCTACATGCCCGATACGGAGCAGCTCAAGGCCAACTTCGGCTTCGTGAGCGACTGCATCGAGCGGGGCGACATCCTCTCGGCCTGGTCGGTGGGCTTCGGCGGCGTTGCCGAGGGTCTGGCCAAGATGGCCTTCGGCAACCGCATCGGTGCGCAGGTGAAGATGGACGAGCATGCGCTCTTCGACTACACCTACGGCTCGATTCTGGTCGAGAGCGCCGTCGAGCTGGACTACCCCTCGGCCGAGCTGCTGGGTGAGACCGTCGCCGACGAGGCGCTGATTGTCAACGGTGTGCGCATGCCGCTCGACGAGCTCTACCGCGCCAACACCGAGAAGTTCGCCACCATCTATCCCGACAAGGGCGAGAACCACGCCGAGGTGGTCGAGACCACGCCCGAGCGCCGCGTGTTCCACTACGAAGGCGAGGCGGTCGAGCATCCGGTGGCCTATCTGCCGGTCTTCCCCGGTACGAACTGCGACTACGATACGGCCAAGGCCTTCCGTCTGGCGGGCGCCGAGGTGACGACGAGCGTGCTCTGCAACCTCGAGGGCGACGACATCCTGCGCTCGATTCAGCAGATGAAGGAGCACATCTCCCGCTGCCACATCCTGGTGCTCAGCGGCGGCTTCTCGGCCGGCGACGAGCCCGACGGCAGCGGCAAGTTCATCGTCAACGTGCTGAACAACGCCGAAATCGCCGCCGAGATTCATGCGCTGCTCGACCGCGGCGGCCTGATTCTGGGCATCTGCAACGGCTTCCAGGCGCTGGTCAAGTCGGGACTGCTTCCCTACGGCCGTCTGGGCATGGTGAACGACTCCTCGCCGACGCTCTTCCGCAACGACATCAACCGCCACGTCTCGCAGATTGTCACGACGCGCGTGGCGTCGCTCAACTCGCCCTGGCTGGCCGGCTTCGAACTGGGCGAACTGCACTCGATTGCCGTCAGCCACGGCGAGGGCAAGTTCGTGGTGAGCGACGAGCTGGCGCAGGAGCTCTTCGACAACGGGCAGGTGGCCTTCCAGTATGCCGACTCCGAGGGTCGCGCCACGGCCGAGGCTCCCTGCAACCCCAACGGCTCGAACTTCGCCATCGAGGGCCTCATCTCGCGTGACGGCCAGATTCTGGGCAAGATGGGCCACACGGAGCGCTGGGAGGAGAACCTCTACAAGAACATTGCGGGCAACCGCGAGCAGGCCATCTTCCGCAATGCGGTGAACTACTTCCGCAAGCGGTAGAGGGCGCCGTGAACCCCGGAATTCAAGCAGTATAAGCAACAAACACAAGATACAGAATACAAACCATGCAAAAGCTCGAAAAGTTTTACGACGGCAAGGCCAAGCAGGTGTTCAGCACGGACGACCCGGAGTATGTCATCATCCACTATACGGATGCGGCTACGGCGTTCAACAACATCAAGAAGGCCACCATCGTGAACAAGGGCATTCTGAACAACGCCATCTCGGCACTCATCTTCGAGCAGCTCGCCCGGGCGGGCGTCGAGACTCACTGCGTCCGCACGCTCAACGAACGCGAGCAGCTGTGCCGCCGCGTCGCGATTATCCCGCTCGAGGTCATCGTCCGCAACGTCATCGCAGGGTCGATGGCGCAGCGGCTCGGCATCGAGGAGGGGACGCGGCCGTCGAACGTGATTTACGACATCTGCTACAAGCGCGACGAGCTGGGCGACCCGCTCATCAACGACCACCACGCCGTGGCGCTGGGGCTGGTGACCTACGAGGAGCTGGACCGCATCTACCGGATGACGGCCCGCATCAACGAGGTTTTGAAGAAGCTCTTCGCCCGCATCAACATCACCCTGGTCGATTTCAAAATCGAGTTCGGCCGCACCTCCGACGGGCGGATTATCCTGGCCGACGAGATTTCGCCCGACACCTGCCGCCTGTGGGACATGACGACCGGCGAGCGTCTGGACAAGGACCGCTTCCGCCGCGACCTGGGCCGTGTGCGCGAGGCCTATGAGGAGATTCTCAACCGACTGAAAAAAATCTGTGCCTGACATGATAGAGAAGATTCAAGAGCGCGAGTTGCACGAGGAGTGCGGCGTCTTCGGTGTCTACGGGGTGCCCAATGCGGCCTCGCTGACCTACTACGGACTCCACGCCCTGCAGCACCGCGGGCAGGAGGGCGCCGGCATCGTGGCCGTCGACGCCGGGAAGAACTTCCGCCGCATCAAGGGAGCCGGACTGGTGACCGAGGTCTTCGACGAGGCGAAGCTCGCCACCCTGCGCGGCAGCATGGCCATCGGCCACGTGCGCTATGCGACCACGGGCGGCGGCGGTGCGGAGAACATCCAGCCCTTCCTCTTCCGCCACAACTCGGGCGACTTCGCCCTGGCGCACAACGGCAACATCGTCAACTCGCAGCTGCTGCGCGAGTACCTCGAGAACAAGGGAAGCCTCTTCCAGTCGACCTCCGACAGCGAGATTCTGGCCCACCTCATCAAGAAGGAGACCCGCTACCACGACCGTCCGCGCATCTACTCGATTATCGATGCGCTGAACATGCTCGAAGGGGCCTTCGCCTTCCTGATTATGACGGGCAACCGCATCTATGCCTGCCGCGACAAGTACGGACTGCGCCCCCTCTCGATTGGACGGCTGGGCGAGGGCTACGTGCTCAGCAGCGAGACCTGCGCCTTCGACGTCATCGGCGCCGAGTTCGTGCGCGACGTCGAGCCGGGCGAAATCGTCACCATCGACGAGAAGGGGATTCGCAGCAGCGACTACTCGATGTACAAGCGCCACGAGATGTGCGCGATGGAGTACATCTACTTCGCGCGCCCCGACAGCGACATCGAGGGGTGCAACGTCCACGCCTACCGCAAGGAGTCGGGACGTCTGCTCTTCCGCGAGGCGCCCGCCGTGGCCGACATCGTGGTGGGAGTCCCCGATTCGAGCCTCAGTGCCGCGATGGGCTATGCCGAGGCGAGCGGACTGCCCTACGAGATGGGGCTCATCAAGAACAAGTACATCGGCCGCACCTTCATCCAGCCCTCGCAGGAGCTGCGCGAGAAGGGCGTGCGGATGAAGCTCTCGGCCGTGCGGACCATCGTGCGCGGCAAGCGCGTGGTGTTGGTCGACGACTCGATTGTGCGCGGCACCACCTCGCGGCGCATCGTGGCGATGCTTCGGCAGGCGGGAGCCACCGAGGTGCATGTCCGCATCGCCAGCCCCGCGATGACGAACCCCTGCTTCTACGGGGTCGACACCTCGACCTACGACGAGCTCATCTCGGCCCGCAAGAACTGCGCGGAGGTCTGCGCCGAAATCGGGGCCGACTCGCTCTCCTTCCTCTCGCCCGAGTCGGTGCTCAAGGCCGGCAACCGCAGGGAGCTCTGCATGGCCTGCTTCACGGGGCACTATCCCACGGCGCTCTACAGCCGTGTGGAGGAGGCCAACAAGGATGGCAAATAGCCTCTGAGAGACAGATAAGAAGAATTGAAGTAAGAACCTTAAAAACAATAGAATTTCATGGCTCAATCCTATGAAAAGGCCGGCGTGAATCTCGAAGCCGGATACGAAGTGGTGCGGCGCATCAAGAAGCATGTGGCATCGACCTCGCGCCCGGGTACGATGGGTAATATCGGCGCCTTCGGCGGTATGTTCGACCTGGCGTCGCTCGGCGTGAAGGAACCCGTGCTGGTCAGCGGCACGGACGGCGTGGGCACGAAGCTCAAACTGGCTTTCGAAATGGACAAACACGACACAATCGGCATCGACGCCGTGGCGATGTGCGTCAACGACGTGCTGGCCCAGGGTGCCGAACCGCTGCTCTTCCTCGACTATGTGGCCGTGGGGCACAACGAACCCCGTAAAATCGAGGCCATCGTAGCGGGTGTGGCCGAAGGGTGCCGTCAGGCGGGTGCCGCTCTGGTGGGCGGCGAGACGGCCGAGATGCCGGGCATGTATGCAGCCGGCGAGTACGACATCGCGGGCTTCACGGTCGGCGTGGTCGAGAAGTCGAAGCTCATCGACGGCTCGAAGGTCAAGGTGGGCGACGTGCTGGTGGGCATCGCCTCGAGCGGCGTGCACTCGAACGGCTTCAGCCTCGTGCGCAAGATTGTGGCCGACAACGGCTTCGACCTCCACAAGGTCTACCCCGAGCTGTCGCACAACCTGCTGGGCGAGGTGCTGCTCACGCCGACGAAAATCTATGTGAAGCAGGTGCTCGAGGTGATTCGCAACTGCGATGTCCACGGCATCAGCCACATCACGGGCGGCGGCTTCGACGAGAACATTCCCCGCATCCTGCACGACGGCCAGGGTCTCGACATCGAGGAGGGCACGTGGGAGATTCTCCCCGTCTTCCGCTTCCTCGAGAAGTACGGCAAGGTGCCGCATCGCGAGATGTTCAACATCTTCAACATGGGTATCGGCATGGTCATCGCCCTCGACTCTTCGGAGGCGCAGCGTGCCATCGACATCCTGACGGCCGCAGGCGAGAAGGCCTCGGTCATCGGCCGCGTGACCGACACCGAAGGGGTCGTCATCCGTTAGTGCCATGAAGCGACGGATTGCGGTATTCGCCAGCGGCAACGGCTCCAACTTCGAGGCCATCGCCACGGCGTGCGATACGGGCGAGCTGCAGGCCGAGGTGGCGCTGATGGTCTGCGACCGGCCCGGAGCGCCGGTCGTGGAGCGGGCTGCCGCCCACGGCGTCGAGAGCTACGTCTTTGCCCCCCGCGAGTTCGCCTCGAAGGCCGACTTCGAGCGCGAGATTGTGCGGCGGCTCGACGAGGCGGGCGTCGAACTGGTCTGCCTGGCGGGCTACATGCGCATCGTGGGACCGACGCTGCTCGGGGCCTACGAAGGGCGCATCATCAACCTCCACCCCTCGCTGCTCCCCTCCTTCCGCGGAGCGCACGCCATCGAACAGGCGCTCGACTACGGCGTCAAGGTCTTCGGCGTGACGATTCACTGGGTCGATGCGACGCTCGACGGCGGGCGCATCATCGCGCAGCGCGCCTTTGGCTACGAGGGGCATGATTTGGAGGAACTCGAGGCGATGATTCACTGTGTGGAGCACCCGCTCTATATCGAGACCATCGCCCGGCTGCTCGACGGCGGACTCCGGGACCGGGGACCGGCTGCGGGGGCCGCGGAGGAAAAGAAACAGGAACAACCAACACAAACAAACGATAAACAATAAGATATGCGAGCATTAATCAGCGTAAGCGACAAGACCGGCGTGGTCGATTTTGCCCGGGGGCTGCGGAGCCTCGGCTGGGAGGTCATCGCCACGGGCGGCACCATGAAGCTGCTCCGCGAGAGCGGTGTGGAGGTAATCAACATCAGCGACGTGACGGGTTTCCCGGAAATCTGCGACGGCCGCGTGAAGACGCTCCATCCCAAGGTGCACGGCGGTCTGCTGGCCCGCCGCGACGACCCGTCGCACATGGCGGCGCTCAAGGAGAACGGCATTGAACTCATCGACATGGTCTGCGTCAACCTCTATCCCTTCCGTCAGACCATCTCCAAACCCGACGTGAAGATGGAGGACGCCATCGAGAACATCGACATCGGCGGCCCCTCGATGCTGCGTTCGGCGGCCAAGAACTGGGCCGACGTGACGGTCGTATGCGACCCGGCAGACTATGCTGCGGTGCTCGACGAGCTGCGTGCCGAAGGTACGACGCGCCGCGAAACGCGTCTGCGCCTCTCGGCCAAGGCCTTTACCCATACGGCCGAGTACGATACGATGATTGCCACCTACATGCGCGCCCAGGCGGGGCTCAACGAGAAGCTCTTCCTCGAGTTCGACCTGGTGCAGTCGCTCCGCTATGGCGAGAATCCCCACCAGGCGGCCAAGTTCTACCGCGAGGAGAAGCACGTTCCCTACTCGCTGGCCTTTGCCCGCCAGCTCAACGGCAAGGAGCTCTCGTACAACAACATTCAGGATGCCAATGCGGCGCTCTGCATCGTCCGTGAGTTCGACGAGCCCTTCTGCGTGGGTCTGAAGCACATGAACCCCTGCGGCGCCGCTACGGGCCGCGACGTGGTCGAGGCGTGGAAGAAGGCCTACGAGGCCGACAAGGTGTCGATTTTCGGCGGCATCGTGGCGACGAACCGTCCCGTAACGCTCGAGGCAGCCGAGCTGATGAAGCCCATCTTCCTCGAGATTATCATGGCGCCGTCGTTCACCGACGAGGCCCTCGAGCTGCTCCGCACGAAGAAGAACCTGCGTCTGCTCGAGGTCGACATGACGCGCGGCGAGGTGGACCGCAAGCAGTATGTGAGCGTGAACGGCGGTCTGCTGGTGCAGGACCTCGACCTGACGACCAAGCACGTCGACGCCTCGATGTGCGTGACGGAGACGAAGCCCGCCCCCGAGCAGATGGAGGACCTGAACTTCGGCTGGCGCATCGTCAAGCATGTGAAGTCGAACGCCATCGTGGCGGTCAAGGACGGACGCACGCTGGGCGTGGGCGCCGGTCAGATGAACCGCATCGGTTCGGCCGAAATTGCCCTCAAGCAGGCGCGTGCGGCCGGTGTGACCGAGGGTCTGGTGCTTGCCTCGGACGGCTTCTTCCCCTTCGACGACTGCGTGGCGCTGGCCTCCGAGTACGGCGTGACGGCCATCGTCCAGCCGGGCGGCTCGGTGCGTGACGGAGAGTCCATCAGCAAGGCCAACGAGAAGGGCATTGCCATGTGTTTCACGGGCGAGCGCCACTTCAAGCATTAACAGGACAGAGACGGGGCGGCGGACTCCTCCGTGAAGTCTGCCGTCCCGTATCGTTTCATTACAAATCCAACAACCGTTCGCAATATGAAGGTACTGGTTATAGGAAGCGGCGGCCGCGAGCACGCCATCGTCGATGCGCTGACGCGCTCGGCGCAAGTCGAAAAGATATACTGCGCACCGGGCAATGCCGGCATCGCCCGCGTGGCCGAGTGCGTCGACATCCGCGACACGGAGGTCGAGCGGCTGCGCGATTTTGCGGCCGGCGAGGGCATCGGGCTCACGGTGGTGGGCCCCGAGGTGGCGCTGGCGGCCGGTGTGGTCGACGTCTTCCGCGCTGCGGGGCTGCGCATCTTCGGCCCCACGAAGGCGGCCGCGCGCATCGAATCCTCGAAGGAGTTCGCCAAGCGGCTCATGGCCAAATACTGCGTGCCGACGGCCGGCTTCCGCGCCTTTACGGAGTATGAGGAGGCGCGCGCCTACGTTGCCGCGCGTCCGCTGCCGGCCGTGCTCAAGTACGACGGCCTGGCTGCAGGCAAGGGGGTGGTGATTGCCGCCACGATGGAGGAGGCCGACGAGGCGCTGCGCGAGATGCTGCTCGACGACCGTTTCGGCGAGGGCAAGGTCGTTGTCGAGGATTTCCTCGAGGGCCCCGAGTTCTCGTTCATGTGCTTCGTTTCGGGCCGCAAGGTGTGGCCGATGGTGCTGGCTCAGGACCACAAGCGCGCCTACGACGGCGACAAGGGTCCCAATACGGGCGGCATGGGTGCCTACTCGCCCCTGCCCTTCATCACGGCCGAGGACGAGCAGTTCGCGCTGCGCAACATCATGCAGCGGACGGCCGACGCGATGGTTGAGGAGGGGTGTCCCTTCACGGGGGTGCTCTACGGCGGTCTGATGAAGACGGCGCAGGGCATCAAGGTCATCGAGTTCAACGCCCGCTTCGGCGACCCCGAGACCGAGGTGGTGCTGCCGCGTCTGAAGAGCGACATCGTCGACATCTTCTGCGCCGTGGCCGACGGCGGCGATGCGACGCTCGAGTGGCACGACTTCGCCACGCTGGGCATCGTGCTCGCCTCGAAGGGCTACCCGGGCAGCTACGAGAAGGGTCACGAAATCAAGGGACTCGACCGCGTGCGGGGCAAGGTCTACCACATGGGCACCCGCATGGAGGGCGACCGTCTGGTGACGGCCGGCGGCCGCGTGCTCTTCGTCGTGGGCGAGGGGGCGACGCTCTCGGAGGCGCGCCGCCATGCGCTCGAGGATGTCGCCCGCATCGAGTGCGACAACCTCTTCCACCGTACCGACATCGGCCACTGGGCGCTCAACAAGAGGTAGCGGCGTGCGGATGCGAATACCGAACAACAACAAACGAACAACCTGATTGACAGCATGATTATTAGTGGAAAAGAGCTCTCGGCGCAACTCAAGGCCGAGATGGCGGAGAAGGTGAAGGGCTTTCCCGCATTGTATGGACGGGTGCCCCACCTGGTGGTGATTCTCGTGGGCGAGGACCCGGGCAGCGTGAGCTATGTGAAGGGCAAGGCGAAGGCTTCGGCCGAGGTGGGGATTCGCAACACCACCATCCGCAAGCCCGACACCATCTCGGAGCAGGAGCTGCTGGAGCTCATCGCGCAGCTCAATGCCAACGACGAGGTGGACGGCATTCTGGTGCAGCTGCCGCTGCCGAAGCACATCGACGAGGACAAGGTGATTGCCGCCATCGACAAGGCGAAGGATGTCGACGGATTCCATCCGCTCAACGTCGCCGCCCTGTGGCAGAAGCAGCCTTGCACGCTTCCCTGCACCCCGAAGGGCATCATCAAGATGCTCAAGGCGGCCGGTGTGACCATCGAGGGGAAGCGGGCCGTGGTCATCGGCCGCAGCAACATCGTGGGTCTTCCCGTCTCGAAGCTGCTGCTCGACGAGAACGCCACGGTGACGATGACCCACAGCCGTACGCGTAACCTTGCGGAGGTGACGCGCCAGGCGGAGATTCTGGTGGTGGCCATCGGCCGCCCGAAGTTCGTGACGGCCGACATGGTTGCCGACGGGGCGGTGGTCATCGACGTGGGTGTGAACCGCGACCCGGAGACGGGCAAGCTGTGCGGCGACGTCGACTTTGCGGCCATCGAGCCGAAGGCCTCGGTCATCACTCCGGTGCCGGGCGGCGTGGGTCCCATGACCATCTGCTGCCTGATGGAGAATACCATCGAGTGCTTCCTCCGCCGTCGGGCGAAGTAGTGCGTCCGGGCGGTCCGAAGGCAGCGAAGGCTGCCGGTAAAAGCCTGTAAAAGAGAAGACCCCGAAGAGTTTATCTTCGGGGTCTTCTCGTGTCATGCGGTTGCCGGTGCCGGGCGGCAACACCGGCACCGGCAACGCTGTGCCCGCTACCGCTTGGCGCCGGAGAGGCGGGTGCGGAGCGCGAAACTTTCATACTCGCTGCGCAGCGAGGCGATGAGTTCGCGGACGCTCTGGATTTTCTCGGCCCGCCAGGCGTTGGCCCCGCAGAAGGCGTAGCCGTTCTGCAGCCGCCCCTTGAAGGCGTTGTAGAGTGCCAGCATGATGCAGTAGGGGCTGTGCGTCACGTCGCAGGTCTTGATGCAGTCGAAGGGGCAGGCACGTGGGCGCTTGAGCCCCTGCTTCACCCGCTCGAGGAAGGTGTTGTGGATGGCCCGGCCCGGCATGCCGACCGGGCTCTGGATGATTTCGATATCCTCCTTGCGGGCATGGAGGTAGCTCTCCTTGAACTCCCGGGCGGCGTCGCACTCCTCGGTGGTCACGAAGCGCGTCCCCATCTGTACGCCGTCGGCCCCCAGCTCCATGATGCGGTAGATGTCCTCGCCCGTGTAGATGCCGCCGCCGGCGATGACCGGGATGTGGCGGCACTCGTGCGCCGCCTCGAAGGAGCGCACCTCGGCCACAATCTCGGGCACGAGCTGCTCGAGGGCGTAGTGTTCGTCGTCGAGCTGTTCGGGCTTGTAGCCCAGGTGGCCTCCCGCCTTGGGACCCTCGACCACAATCGCGTCGGGCAGGTAGCGGTACTCCGAGAACCACTTGCGGCAGAGCAGCCCGGCGGCGCGTGCCGACGAGACGATGGGGGCCAGCTTGGTCCGCGCCCCCTGGGTGAGGAACGAGGGGAGGTTGAGCGGCAGCCCCGCACCCGAGAAGATGATGTCGGCCTTCTCGGCAATGGCCGTGCGGACCATGTCGGCGAAGTTCGACATGGCCACCATGACGTTGACGCCGATGATGCCGCGCGTCCGCTCGCGCGCCTTGCGCAGCTCCTCCTTCAGCCCCCAGATGCTGGCCTTGCGGTAATCCTTCGAATAGTCGTTGTAGATGGCTCCCAGTCCGGCCGACGAGATGACGCCGATGCCTCCCTGCTCGGCAACGGCCGAGGCGAGGCCCGAGAGCGAAATGCCGACGCCCATGCCGCCCTGTACGATGGGCAGCGGAGCGAGCAGGTTTCCGATTTTCAGTGCTTTCATGGTTGTTTGGCGCGGGACGCCTTTTGTTCCGTCCCGTTGAGGCAAAGGTAGGGATTTTTTGGCGCGGGTAGCCTCTGTTTCGCTGAAAAGTCCGAAAAATTTGCCGAAAAGTCGCAGCCTGGAACGCGTCCGAGTACGGATGTTGTGCGGTTTGGCCTATTTTATGGTCTGTTATCCAGTAATTTGTGAACCTGCAGTCGGATTCTGGCGGGATTTTCGTATATTTGAGTGGGTATCGTGAATCCGACGCGGCCGGAGAGGCCGGGTTCCGCCCCCTTGCCCCCGACGGTGCGGAGCTCACGACCGGAGTATTCATCTAAAAAACAACGATGCTTATGAAACGAGTGATGTGGAGGCCGCTGTTGTTGGCCTGTGCTCTGTTTGCTTTCAGCGCCTGTGACAAGGAGGATGGCGAACGGACGGAGAGTCGCGTCAAGGTTGCGCTTGACGCCAACGCAATCGAGTTGACCGTGGGAGAGACTCATACGCTGACCGCCCAGGTGACGCCCGAGGCGGAGGCCGGTGCAAGTGTCGTGTGGGCATCGGCCAATCCCGAAGTGGCAGTTGTCGATGCCGGCGTGGTGACGGCCGTAGGTGCAGGCGAGACGACCGTCACGGCCTCGGTAGGTGAATCTTCGGCCGCATGCCGGGTGACGGTGACCGAGCCCGAACCCGAGCCCGAGCCTTCGGAGCCGAAGGTGGGCGACTACTTCTACAGCGACGGCACGTGGAGTGACGGCGGACTGGTCAGCATCGAGGCCGACGGTCTGAATCCCGTCTGGGCCGACGAGAAGCCGGCGCCCGTGGCCGGGAAGCAGGTCATCGGCATCGTCTTCCAGACCAACCCCGAACGCATGGCCGCTTCGGACGTTGAGGCGGGCTATACCCACGGCTATGTGGTGGCCGTGCGCTTTGCTCACGGCGCCGACAAGATGACCACCTACTGGTCGAAGGACTGGGAGTTCTCGTGCCTGGATGCCGCCAAGCTGGCCGAGACGTGGTATGCCAACGTGAACGGCTATGTCGAGACGATGACCGTGCGCGACAACTACGGCGAAACGCTCGACGAGATGATGCCCGCCTTCGGGTGTGTGCTCAACGACTTCTCGCTGCCGGCGCCCGAACATACGAGCGGATGGTTCCTCCCCTCGACGGGGCAGTTGTGGGACATGGCCGCCAACCTGTGCGGCGATGAGGTGGCCCGCTACATGAAGGAGTGGCAGACGCTCTCGTACGACGCCACGTGGTACTGCTCGGAGACGGTCTCCTACGACGCGATGGCCCGCTTCAACGAGACGCTCTCGAAGATTCCCGAGGCGGAGCGCGACCTGCTGGTCAACGACGACGAGACCCATCCCTTCTGCTCGCTCTGGGCTTCGACCCCCTACGACAGCGAGTCGGCATGCATCCTCGAAATCGGCTCCAAGGGGCTCATCGAGTGCATGACCAACTGGTACGACGCCGACTGCTTCGCGCGTCCCATTCTGGCATTCTGACCTTAGGCGGGCGGCCCGGTGCCGCCCCCTTGACGAGCGAAGGCCGCAACCCCCGTAAGGGTTGCGGCCTTCGTCCTTGGAATTCGTTGCGTTGAGCGGTTGCCGGCTCAGAGCAGCTCCTCGAGCCGGGCCACGGGCGAAACCTCGAGCGAGGAGAAGAGCCCCGCGCGGTAGCGGTAGAGTCCCGCCATGGCAATCATCGCCGCGTTGTCGGTCGTGAACTTGAACTCGGGCAGGAAGGTGCGCCAGCCCCGTTTGCGCCCCTCTTCGACAATCCCGTTGCGCAGCCCCGAGTTGGCCGAGACGCCGCCGGCGATGGCGATGTCGCGGATGTCGTACTCCCGGGCGGCCTTGACGAGCTTGTCGAGCAGGATGCTCACGACGGTGCTCTGCAGCGAGGCGCAGAGGTCGGCCTTGTGCTTCTCGATGAAGTCGGGGTCCTGGGCCACGGCGTCGCGCAGCGTGTAGAGGAACGATGTCTTCAGCCCCGAGAAGGAGTAGTCGAAGCCGTCGACGTGGGGCCGTGCGAAGCGGAAGGCCTTGGGGTCGCCCTCCTTGGCCAGGCGGTCGATGACCGGACCGCCCGGATAGGGGAGTCCCATCACTTTGGCACACTTATCGAAGGCTTCACCCGCGGCGTCGTCAATCGTCGTGCCGACAATCTCCATCTCGAGCGGGGAGTTCACCCGGACAATCTGCGTGTGTCCGCCGCTGACGAGCAGGCAGAGGAACGGGAAGTCGGGGTGGGGCAGCTTGCGGTCCGGCAGGTCGAGGAAGTGCGAAAGGATGTGGCCCTGGAGGTGGTTGACCTCCACCATCGGGATGTTGTGGGCGATGGAGAGCCCCTTGGTGAACGAAACGCCCACGAGCAGCGAACCCAGCAGGCCGGGGCCGCGCGTGAAGGCGATGGCATCGAGCTTGTCGGCCGTGATGCCGGCCTCCTTGAGCGCCGTATCCACCACCGGAACGATGTTCTGCTGGTGGGCGCGCGAGGCCAGCTCGGGAATCACGCCTCCGTACTTGATGTGAACGGCTTGTGACGCAATGACATTCGACAGCAGCACGTTGCCGCGGATGACTGCCGCCGAGGTGTCGTCGCACGAGGATTCGATTCCTAAGATTGTAATATCCATTGGTTGATTTCGTTATTTTATTGCAAAAATAGTTAAATTTGCGGATTAAACGACTTTCAATGCGCAAAGGTATGAAAATATTGGGAAAGGTGCTCTCGGCAGCAGTTCTGCTGCTGCTCTTTCTGCCTTTGCTGCTCTCGCTGCTGCTCGACATCCCGGCCGTGCAGAACTTCGTGGTCCGGAAGGCCGTGACGCTCGTCAGCGAGAAGCTCGGAACGAAGGTCGCCATCGACCGCGTGGACATCGGGCTCTTCAGCCGGGTGCGCGTGCAGGGCTTCTATGTCGAGGATTTCCAGCACGATACGCTGCTCTATGCGGGGCGCGCCGAGGCCTTCGTCACGGGCTTCGGCCTCTTCAGCGAGGGCATCGTGCTGAGCCGCGCCCGCATCGAGGGGGCGAAACTCTGCCTGCACGAGACGCCCGACGGCGAGATGAACATCAAGCAGGTGGTCGAACGGCTGAGCAATCCCGACCGCAAGAAGAAGGGCGAATTCAAACTGACGATTCACGACGCGGCCATCGAGGGGATGGAGTTCTGCCTCGAACGGCTCGAGCACCGCAACCCCGAATACGGCATCGACTTCTCGCACCTGCACATCTACGACCTTGCGACCGTGGCCCGCGACCTGACCATCGACGGCTCGGTCATCCATACCGATTTCGAGAGCCTCTCGGCCACCGAGCGGAGCGGCTTCCGCATCGAAAACCTCGCCGGTTCGTTCTACCTGACCACCGGCTGCATCGGCTTCGAGCAGACGACCATCCGAACGCCCCGCTCGCAGCTTGAGATTCCCCGCATCGCGCTGGTGGGCAACTCGTGGAACGACTACAAGTGGTTCGTCGATTCGGTGCAAATCGACGCCGCCTTCCGCCGCTCGAAGCTCTCGAGCGACGATTTGGCCTACTTCGCCCCCAAGCTGCGGCAGTGGAAGACGCTCTTTTCGGACGTCGAGCTCGACGCCTCGGGTACGGTTGCCGATTTCCAGACCCGCATCCGCAGCCTCGACGTCGGGGGTACGACCCTGATGGGCAGCGCCACGGTCAAGGGGCTTCCCGACATCGCCTCGACGCATTTCGACGTCAACGTGCAGCGCCTGGTCACCTCGGCCCGCTCGCTCAGGTCGCTGGCCGCCTCCTTCGCGCGGACGGAGCTCCCGCAGCAGACGGTCGCCATGCTCGGCCGCGCGGGTCGCATCGACCTGGCGGGGAGCTTCCGCGGAACCCTCTCGCTGTTCGACCTCCGCACGCAGCTCCGCACGCCGCTGGGGCGTCTCTCGGGCCGCCTGGCGATGAAGCCCCTGCGTGCGGGCCGCCGTCAGGTGACGGGCAGCGTGCGCGTTCGCTCGTTCAGCCTCGGCAAGCTGCTGGGCAAGGAGCAGCTGCTGGGCAGCACGACCCTCACGGCCCGTGTCGACGGCGCCATCGGCCGCGGCTTTGCCGACGCCGAGGTGCTCGGCAACATCGCCCAGCTCGAATTCAAGGGCTACACCTACAACGACGTGCGCCTCGACGGCCGGCTGCGCAACAAGGAGTTCGACGGCCGCATCTTCGCGCGCGACCCCAACCTCAACTTCGACTTCCTCGGACTGGTCGACCTGAACGACGGAACGCCCCGCTACGACTTCGTGATGGAGCTCCATCGGGCCGACCTTGCAGCGCTGCACCTCAACCGGCGCGACTCCATCTCGCAGCTCTCGGCGCGCGTGGTGGCCCGCGCGGGCGGCCGCTCGCTCGACGACCTGAACGGCCGCATCCAGGTGCTCGACGCCACCTACCGCTACAACGACAAGTCGCTCACGGCCAAGAACGTCTCGGTGACGGGCGAGAACTCGCCCACGAGCAAGTTCGTCGAACTGCGCTCGGACTTCGCCGACGCCACCTTCCGCAGCAAGACCAGCTACCGCGAGGTCTTCGCCTACCTGCGCGAGAGTGCGGCCCGCTACCTGCCGATGCTCCACGACGCCCGGGTGCGCGAAGGCGCCGCCGAGCGGAAAATCGCCCTGGCCAACGACTATTCGCTGCTGTCGGTCAGCATCCGCAACATCAATCCGGTGATGGACGCCATCTCCGAGGGGCTGCAGGTGGCCGACGGCTCGAAGCTCCAGCTGCTCTTCAACCCGGCGAGCGACCAGCTCTCCTTCCGGGCCACTTCGGACTACATCGAGCGGCGCCGCATGCTGGCCACGCGGCTCAACGTCAACGCCTCGAACCGCGGTGACTCGCTCACGCTCTACGCCTCGGCCGAGGACCTCTATCTCGGCATGCTCCATCTGCCCAACCTCTCGGTGACGGGCGGTGCGCGGCAGGGCGACGTTCAGCTCTCGACGGGATTCTCCGACACGACGCGCCGCTTCTCGGGCCAGCTGAGCGTCCGCGCCTCGATTGCCGACGAGCACGGCCCCTCGGGACGGGTCGTCGGTCTGAGGATTCTCCCCTCGCGCATCGTCCGCGGCGACAAGATGTGGCGCATCCTGGCCCGCAACATCCAGTTCGACACCACGCGCGTGGTCATCGACCGCTTCTACGTGCGCAACGACGAGCAGGTGCTGGCGCTCAACGGCATCGCCTCGCGCAGCCGCGACGACTCGCTCACGCTCCGTCTGCGCAACTTCGACCTGGCCCCCCTGACGCAGTTCGCCGACCGCATGGGCTACGTCGTCGAGGGGCGCACGGACGGCTTCGCGGTGATGAAGTCGGTGCTGCGCGACGGTCAGTTCACGGCCGACATCCAGCTCGACAGCCTCGAGGTGAACGACATCCCGGCCCCTCCCATGCGGCTGACCTCGCAGTGGGACTTCCAGCGCAACCGCGCGGGGCTGACGGTGGCCAACCGCATCAAGGGCGACACGCTCGTGAGGGGCTTCTACGCCCCCTCGCAGCGGCGCTACTACGCCCGCATGCGCATCGACAGCCTCGACATGGGGCTGCTCGACCCCGTGCTCACGGGGGTCATCTCCCGCACGCGCGGTCTGGCCAATCTGGACCTCGTCCTGACGGGGCGCGGCCGCGACGGCGAACTCTCGGGGGCGATTCACGCCTCGGGGCTCTCGACCACGGTCGACTTCACGCAGGTGACCTACACGGTGCCCGACGTGACGCTCGAGGTGAAGAACAGCCTCTTCAGCGCCAAAAACGCCACGGTGCTCGACAGCGAGGGCAACCGCGGCTCGCTCGACTTCAGCCTCGATTTGGGCCACGTGACCAACATCGCCTACGACCTGCGCGTCACGCCCGAGCAGATGCTCGTGCTCAACACCTCGAGCCGCGACAACGACCTCTTCTACGGCAAGGTCTACGCCTCGGGCCGCGCCCGGATTCGGGGCGACAAGCTGGGCGTCAACATGGACGTGACGGCGACGACGGCCGGCAGCTCCTCCTTCTTCATGCCCCTTTCGGGCAAGTCGAACATCTCGGCGGCCAACTTCGTCACCTTCGTCGAGCCCGCCGCCACCGATACGCTCACGACCGTCGAGCTCAAGAAGCTGAGCTTCGAGCGCAAGCAGCGCAAGAAGAGCGCCACGCCGGGACAGATGAACATCTCGCTGGCACTCGACGTGCGCCCCAACACCGAGGTCGAGCTGACCGTGTCGGGCAATGCCGTGCGGGCCCGCGGCGAGGGTACGCTCAACCTGCAGATTAACCCCCGCTCGGGCATCTTCGAGATGTACGGCGACTATACGATTCTGGAGGGAAGCTACCTCTTCTCGCTCGAGAACCTCATCAACAAGAAGTTCGTCATCGAGAACGGCTCGACGATTCAGTGGACCGGAGCGCCGACCGACGCGATGCTCGACATCGATGCCGTCTACAAGGTCAAGGCCTCGCTCCAGCCGCTGCTGCAGGGTACGGCCGACGTGGCCGGCGACCGCTCCGTGCCGGTCGAGTGCGTCATCCATCTGGGTGACCGGCTGACCAACCCGGCCATCGGCTTCGACGTGCGCGTGCCGGGTGTCGACCCCGAGATGCAGAGCATCATCGCCAATGCGCTCAGCACCCCCGAGTCGGTCGACATGCAGTTCCTCTACCTGCTGCTCTTCAACAGCTTCATGGCCGAAAATTCGGCCGCAGGGAGCAACATGGGCGCCTCGGTGTCGGCCGCCACGGGGCTCGAATTCCTGACCAACCAGCTCAGCAACTGGCTCTCGGCCGACGACTACAACCTGGTCATCCGCTACCGGCCCAAGTCGGAGCTGACGAGCGACGAGGTCGATTTCGGCCTCTCGAAGAGCCTCATCAACAACCGTCTGTTCGTCGAGCTGGAGGGCAACTACATCATCGACAACAAGCAGGCGGTCAACAACAACGCCATGTCCAACTTCATGGGCGAGGCCTATGTGACCTACCTCATCGACCGCTCGGGTGCTCTGCGCCTGAAGCTCTTCACGCAGACCATCGACCGCTTCGACGAGAACCAGGGTCTGCAGGAGTACGGCCTGGGCGTCTACTTCAAGGAGGATTTCAACAACTTCCGCGACTTCCGCCAGCGGGTCAAGGAGCGCTTCATCAACCGCAAGCGCCGGGCCCGCCGCGAGGAGCGCCGCGCCGAACGGGAGCGCCGGCGTCAGGCCGGGCAGGAGCAGACGGAGGCGGCCGCCGCCGGTGCGGAGCCGCTTGCAACGGCGGACGACGAGTACAATACGGAGAACTCAAACAACAAATAAAAACAAAAAACGACGTTATGATGACTTTTTTACAGGCTGCCGAAGCGGTGGCTGCGAGCGAAGAGACCCGCATGGGATTGTGGACCCTGTTCACCAAGGGCGGCTGGCTGATGTGGCCTCTGCTGGCACTGGGCGGCGTGACGATTTTCATCTTCGTGGAGCGTTTCCTCGCCATCCGCAAGGCCTCGGTGCTCGACATGAACTTCATGAACCGGATTCGCGACTATATCTCGGACGGCAAGATTGCCGTGGCGGTCAACCTCTGCAAGAAGACCGATACCCCCATTGCCCGTATGATTGAGAAGGGCATCGAGCGCATCGGACGGCCGATGGGCGACGTGCAGACGGCCATCGAGAATGTGGCCAACCTCGAGGTCTCGAAGCTCGAGAACGGCCTTCCCTTCCTGGCGACCATCGCCGGCGGCGCCCCGATGATTGGTTTCCTCGGCACGGTGCTCGGCATGGTGCAGACCTTCATGGACATGTCGGCCGCGGGCGGTACGGTGGACCTCGGCCTGCTCTCGAGCGGCATGTATGTGGCGATGGTCACCACGGTGATGGGCCTCATCGTCGGCATCCCGGCCTACTTCGGCTACAACTACCTGGTGGCGCGCATCGAGAAGCTGGTCTTCCAGATGGAGGCCAACTCGATTGCCTTCATGGACATCCTTAACCAACCCGTTCAAAAATAGTGCGCCATGGCAATCAAACACGGTTCCAAGGTTGACAAGAGCTTCTCGGCATCGTCGATGACCGACCTGATGTTCCTGTTGCTGCTCTTCCTGCTGATAGCCACGACGCTCATCAACCCCAACGCCCTCAAGCTGATGCTCCCCAAGAGCTCGAACCAGCTGAAGGACAAGGCGATGACCACCGTGTCGATTCAGGACACGGGCCACGGCTACCGCTACTACGTCGAGCTGCAGGACGTGGGCTCCATCGAAGGGGTCGAGCGGGCGCTCTCCACGCGCCTCGAAGGTCAGGAGGAGCCCACCGTATCGCTCCACTGCGACAAGACGGTGGCCGTCGACGAGGTGGTGAAGGTGATGAACATCGCCAAGGACAACAAGTACAAGCTCATCCTGGCCACGACACCGCGCTAGGAGGGCGGTCTTCGCGGCGGCCCGCTGCGCAGGAGCGGCGCATGCCGCCGGGCGGAGACCTGGATTTTGAAACGCAACAGAGAAGATGTATTATTACGACCCGAACGACCGGTCCCCCCGCAGGTGGGCGACGATGGCGGCGCTGTGCTACGCGCTGCTGCTCGTCGTTGCGTTCGCGCTCGTGTCGTTCGACTTCCGGCATATCGAGGAGAAGCCCGGTGATACGATTGTCATCGACTTCACGGAGCCTCCCGAGCCCGAGCCGCAGCGTCCTCCGGTGCGGCGGGCCACCGAGCCGCGCATGCACGACGAGGCGGCTCCCGTCGAGCAGACGGCCCGCGTGAGCGGCAAGGACGAGGTGACGCAGACACCCAACCCCCGGGCGCTCTTCCGGATGAACAAGGGCGGGGCCGACGAGCCCGAGAATGCGGGCAATCCCCGCGCTCCGAAGGGCGAGGACAAGGCGAGCGGCAAGGGTCCGGGGCTCGACGTCGACGGCCTTGACCAGCTCGACAAGGGGCTGCAGGGACGCGGCCTGGTGGGGGCGCTGCCCAAGCCCGTCTATCCGGGCAACAAGAGCGGTAAAATCGTGATTCGCGTGACCGTTGGCCCCAAAGGCAATGTGACGGGGGCCTCGTACGAGCCCAAGGGGTCGACCGAAAGCGACCCGGCACTGGTGGCCGCGGCCCTCGAGGCGGCCCGCAAGGCGCGCTTCACGGAGAGCCGTGCGGCGGTGCAGGGCGGCACAATCACCTACGTCTTCCGCATGGAGTAGCCGCCGGCGGGGGCGGGGCCGATAAGCGGCCGCCCCTCCGACGAGGCAGACCCGCCGGCAACGGAGGCCGCGGGCCGTGCAGCGGAAGCGGAGAAGACTCCGGAGGGGAGCCCCTCAGAGGGGACTCCCGGAAAAAGAGAAACACTATGCGCAAATTTGTTTGGACATGCATCGGGTGCCTGCTCCTGGCAATGGGGCAGGCCGTCGGCCGGACCGCCGGTGCGGCGGAGCGCTCGCAGCGGGATGCCGTGGCGGAGAGCTCCCCGAAAAAGGGGGGAAACCCCTCGCGCCGCGAACGGCGGAATGCCTCGGCACAGCAGGGCGGTGCGCTGCTGCGGCTCGAGGAGTCGGTCTATGACTTCGGCCGCGTGCCGCGCCGCGGCGGCGATTTGGTGCACGACTTCGTCGTCGAGAACGAGGGCACGGTGCCGCTCGTTGTCACGCGGGTCTTCACCTCGTGCTCGTGCCTCAAGGCGAGCTATTCGAAGCGCCCCATCCCGCCCGGCGGCACGGGGGTGATTCGGATTACCTACGAACCCTACAAGAGCGAGCCCGGAACCTTCTACAAGGTCATCCAGGTCTACTCCAATTCGACCGAGGGGCGCACCGTCATCACGGTGCAGGGAAGCTCCTACGACGACGAAGAGGAGGAGTAGCTCCCTCTGTCGGGACACGCGGCGACAGAGCCTCCGCATCCCGGCGCAGTCAACCATACCCGGACGCGCAACCGCCCGGGTATGTCGTCCGAAGTCCGCAGCGGGGCCGGGCGCGAAACACCTAAGCAACAATCTTTTTTATGACATCGATTCTCTTCCGAAACGCGACCGTGCTGCCCATGACGGTGGAGGCGGACGCACCGAAATACTTCACGGGCTGGGTCGGCATCGTCGGCAACCGCATCGAGCGGGTCGAGGCCGGAGATGCCGGCGCCGACGAGTTCCTGGCGGCGCATCCCGACGCGCGGCTCTTCGACTGCCGCGGCAAGCTGGTCATGCCGGGTCTGGTCAACACCCACTGCCACGCGGCGATGACGCTTCAGCGGGGCTACGCCGACGACATCGCCCTCATGGAGTGGCTCAACGACTACATCTGGCCCTTCGAGGGGCGCCAGACGGCCGACGACGTGGCGCTGGGCATGACGCTGGGCATCGTCGAGATGCTGCTCGGGGGTGTCACCTCGTTCGTCGACATGTACTACCACGAGGACCGCTGCGTCGAGGTGGCCGAGCGGATGGGCATCCGCGCGATGCTGGGCTGCAACTACTTCGACAGCAACATCGACGAAGTCTTTCCGCAGATTGAGCGCGCTGCGGCGGCCGCTGCCGGCAGCTTGCGCGTGCAGATTGCCGTGGCGCCCCACTCGGCCTACACCGTCTCGCCCGAGAACCTGCTGCGGGGCCGCAAGTTGGCCGACCGCCTCGGCCTGCGGATGATGACCCACGTGGCGGAGACCCGCGACGAGGTGCGCATCATCGGCGAACGCTTCGGCTGCACGCCCGTCGAACACCTCGACCGCCTCGGGCTGCTCGACGAGCGGCTCATCGCCGCGCACTGTGTCCATCTGACCGACGACGACCTGCGCACGCTCGTCGAGCGGCGCGTCGTCGTCTCGCACAACCCGCAGAGCAACATGAAAATCTCGAGCGGCGTGGCCCCCGTCGAGCGGCTGCGCAAGGCCGGGGCCTGCGTGACGGTGGCCACCGACGGCACCTGCTCGAACAACGACCTCGACATGTGGGAGGAGCTGCGCACGGCATCCTTCCTCCAGAAATCCTATACGGGCGACCCCTGCGCGCTGCCGGCCTACGAGGCGCTGCGCATGGCAACCGTCAACGGCGCCCGCGCCTTCGGTCTGGAGGGCCTCCTGGGGGTGCTGCGCCCCGGAGCGCTGGCCGACGTGGTGGTGGTCGACCTCCGGAAGCCCCACCTGCAGCCCGTCCACGACCTGGTGGGCAACCTGGTCTACTGCGGCAAGGCGTCGGATGTCGAGACGGTGGTGGTCGACGGCCGCGTCGTTGTCGAGAAGCGGCAGATAGAGGGCATCGACCTCGAGCGGCTCTATGCCGACGTGGCGGCTGCCGTCGAGCGCATCAAGCGCGCGTAGCCGTCCGTCCGCTTGCGCCGGGGGGGGAAGTGCTGCCTCCCGCCGCGAGCGGCTGTCCCGTTTTTGATGCGGCGCAAGTTGCCGATTTTCGGTCTCATGCGGCGCTCTCCATCCCCTTTTCGGGGTACGGAGGGCGCCGCTGTTCGGTCTGGTCCGGCGGAATTCTGCCGGGGCGGGCGGTTTGTCGGAAAAAAACACTATCTTGTTACCTGAAACGTGCCCTTCGGGGAGCCAAATTTTCCGACCATGAAGAGAAACCTTCGTTTTTTGCTCCTTCTGTGCAGCCTTTGGATGTTCGCTGCCCTGCCGGTGCAGGCCCAGCAGATGGCGAATGCCTCTTCGGGGTTTTCGATGACCTCCGACGACCTGAGTGACCCCCGCGTGCCCGGCAACCTTGAGACGCTCTGTCGCGTCTGGGGCTATGCCAAGTACCACCATCCGGTCTTTTGTGACACGCTGTGCCGCGTCGATGTCGACAGCGCCCTCTTTGCCTTGCTGCCCCAGGTTGTGCATGCCGACCGGGTGACCCGTAACCGGCACCTGCTCGACTGGGTACGCTCGCTGGGAGATTACACCCCCAACCGGGTCGATTACGAACAGAGCCTGGCACCGCTCGAACTGGTATCGACCGTCGACCTGGCGTGGACCCGGGATACAACCCTGTTGGGGTGTGATTTGTCGCATCTGCTGCAGGACCTGCGTTATGCCGAGCGCGGCGAAAACTACTATCTCCGCTTGGGGCAGCCGGACCAAGGCCCGGACTATCAATATTTGTCGTTGCGTGGCGAGTCTTTCTATCCGACTCCGCAGATGGATAGCGGGCTCAACCTGCTGCTGCTCTTCCGGCTGTGGAACGTCATCGAATATTATGCTCCGTACAGGGCGGTAACACTGCACCCCTGGAATGAAGTGCTCTCCACCTATATTCCTCTCATGGGTGTTGAAACGGACGGGAGACGTTTTGCCCGGCTCTACATGCGGTTAATCCGCGAGCTCAACGACGGCCATGCCTACGCGCCGGTCGAGATGCTCTTCGGACAGCGGATGCTGCCCGTGTGGCCGCTCCAGGCCGAAGGGCGCCTCTTCGTCGGCTACTCCGGCGACAGTGCCCTCGAACGGGGCGACGAAGTGGTGGCCATCGACGGGGAGCCTATCTCCGAACGACTGGAATTGCTGCGGGAGTATGCCTCGCGGTCGAACGAGGCGAGTCTGCGCAAGGCCCTCCGTTTTTACGGGCTACGCACACGTCGCGATACCGCCGAGGTGGTCCGCTGCCGCGCCGGGGCCTGCGACACGCTCCGCGTGGCAACGGTGCCCTATGGCAGCGTCTCCCCACTTTACGACCCGGCACAACTCGTGCAGCCGCCTTTCCGCCTGCTGGCCGATTCGGTGGGGTACATCTACGCCGGGACATTCTCCCGCGAGCACCTCGCCGAGGTCGTGCAGACGCTGCCCCGCACGCGGGCGCTCATCATCGACCTGCGCACCTACCCGCTGAATGTAGACGGCGCGCTGATAGCGCTGGCCGGCCAGTCGCTGCGCACCGAGCCGGTCGTTGCCTGGCAGACGTTGCATCAGACACTGGCCCTGCCCGGTCTCTTCTTCCGACAGGAGCAGTGGCTGGACAATGGCTTCGAGGAGGGCGCCGCACGATGCACCGAGCCCTACAAAGGACGGGTAATTTTACTGGTCGACGAGATAACACAGAGCAACCCCGAGTTCCAGGCCATGGCGCTGCAGCGATGCCCGCAGACGCTGACCATCGGCTCGCCGACCTCGGGTGCCGACGGGGATATCGTCAGCCTCCCGTTGCCCGGAGGGTTGATGACCTATTTTTCGGGAATCGGCATCTTCTATCCGGACGGGACTCCGACCCAGACCGTCGGTGTGCGCCTCGATGTCGAGGTGGATGATACGGTGGAGAGTCTGCAGGCGGGACGGGATCTGGTTCTGGAGAAGGCCTTGGAACTGGCTCGTTGATATTTAGGTGGATATTCTCATCACAATATATATCTGATTGTATCACATAACAATAAGTAAAATGAGACCAGCGTTTCGTATTTTCTGTATCCTGCTTTGTCTGTTGTGCGTTACACCTGTCATGCAGGCCCAGCAACCTCCCGTTCCTGCCACCGCCTCCTCCGGATTCAACCTCACGGCGGAGGATTTGAAGGATCCCCGTGCCGTCGGAAATCTCGAAACGCTCTGCCGCGTCTGGGGCTATGCCAAGTACCACCATCCGGTCTTCTGTGACACGCTGTGCCGCGTCGATGTCGACAGCGCCCTCTTTGCCCTGCTGCCGAAGGTCGTGCACGCCGACCGGGAGACCCGCAACCGGCATCTGCTCGACTGGGTCCGCTCGCTGGGAGATTACACCCCCAACCGGGTCGAGTGCGAACAGACGCTGGCACCGTATGACCTGGTTGAGACGGCCGACCTCGGTTGGACGGCCGACACCGTGTTGCTGGGCAGGGAGCTCTCGAAGTTGCTGCAGGACTTGCGTTATGCCGAGCGCGATGAGAACTACTACCTCCGCATGGGAACAATGGAAAACGGACCGGGTTATCATTACCTTTCGTTGCGCAACGAGAGGTCCTATCCGACTCCGCAGATGGATAGCGGGCTCAACCTGCTGACGCTCTTCCGGCTGTGGAACGTCATTGAGTATTACGCCCCGAACCGTTCGCTGACGCTGCACCCGTGGAATGAAGTGCTCTCTACCTATATTCCTCTCGTGGGGGCCGAGACGGACCCCGTCCGCTTCTCCCGGCTCTACATGCGGTTAATCCGCGAACTCAACGACGGCCATGCCGTCGCGCCGGTCGAGATGCTCTTCGGACAGCGGATGCTGCCCGTGTGGCCGCTCCAGGCCGAAGGGCGCCTCTTCGTCGGCTACTCCGGCGACAGTCTCCTCGAACGGGGCGACGAAGTGGTGGCCATCGACGGGGAGCCTATCTCCGAACGGCTGGAGCTGCTGCGGGAGTATGCCTCGCGGTCGAACGAGGCGAGTCTGCGCCAGGCCCTCCGTTTTTACGGGCTTAGCACACGTCGCGATACCGCCGAGGTAGTTCGCCGCCGCGCCGGGGCCTGCGACACGCTCCGCGTGGCAACGGTGCCCTATGGCAGCGTCTCCCCCATTTACGACCCGGCTCAGCTCGCACAGCCGCCCTTCCGCCTGCTGACCGATTCGGTGGGTTACATCTACGCCGGGACATTCTCCCGCGAGCACCTCGCCCAGGTCGTGCAGACGCTGCCCCGCACGCGGGCACTCATCATCGACCTGCGCACCTACCCACAGAATATGGACTTTACACTGACAGCACTGATTAGCCAGTCGCTGCGTACCGAGCCGGTCGTTGCCTGGCAGATGGTGCATCCGACGCTGGCCCTGCCTGGTCTCTTTTTCCGGCAGGAGCAGTGGCTTTACGAAGGCTTCGAAGAGGGAGCCGAGCGGTGCACCCAGCCCTACAAAGGGCGGGTAATCTTACTGGTCGACGAGATAACACAGAGCAACCCCGAGTTTCAGGCCATGGCGCTGCAGAGCTGCCCGCAGACGCTGACCATCGGCTCGCCGACCTCGGGTGCCGACGGCGACATTGTCTGGATTCCGCTGCCCGGTCAGCTAACCAGTTTCTCCGGCGTCGGCACCCTCTATCCGGACGGGACCCAGACCCAGACCGTAGGCGTGCGCCTCGATATCGAGGTGCTGCCGACGGCAGAAGGGTTGCAGGCCGGGCGTGACGAGGCGCTCGAACGGGCGCTGGAGCTGGCCCGGCAATAGGGTGGGGCGTGCCGCTCCGTGACTGTGGCCGTGACTGTGGCCGTGGCCGGGGCGGGCCGGCGGTACGGCTTTTGCAGCGGTGAATGGTCCGCGGCGCGGCCTCCGATGGCTGACATGCGGACGCCGGGCCGCTCGGACGGTATATGAACGAAAAAGAGCCCTTTGGCTCCGGTGCGGTGTGCCGCACCGGGCTGCGGGACAAGGATAACAACTAAACAGTAAAACGTTATGGGAGAAAAAGTTTTGTTCGCAGGGCAGCCCTTCGAGCTGGAGGGTACGCCGCGGCGTGTGGGCGATGCGGCCCCCGATTTCGTATTGACGGGTCAGGACCTGGCGCCCGTGTCGTCGGAACGTCTGCACGGCAAGGTGCGTGTCTACAGCGTCTTCCCCTCCATCGACACCCCCGTCTGCTCGCTGCAGAACATCCGCTTCAACCGCGAGGCGGCGGCGCTGGGTGACGAGGTGACCATCGTGGCGATTTCGGTCGACCTTCCCTTTGCGCAGAAGCGTTTCTGCGCGGCCGAGGGCATCGACCGCGTCGAGGTGCTGTCGGACTATCAGCGTCTCGACTTCGGTATGAAGTACGGATTCGTCCTTCCTGGGCTGCGGCTGCTGGCGCGCGGCGTGGTGGTGGTCGGCCGTGACGACCGGATTCGCTACATCGAGTATGTGCCCGAGGTGACCCACGAACCCGACTATGCGCGGGCCATCGAGGCGGTTCGCAGCGCGCTCAAGGAGTAGGCGGACAAATCCGGCCGGCGGGGCGCTTTCCGCCGCATTTTGCCGCGTTCCGTCGTGTGCTGCGTCTGAGGCCTTCGCGCGGCTGAGGCGCTTTCCGCTTCGGGTGCCGGGTTGAGCCGGATATGAGAGAGGGGGTGATGCCGAAGCATCACCCCCTCTTCCGTTGCATGCGGTGCGTGTTCCGCTACTTGGTCACCCGCTCGAGCCACTTGACCATGGCCAGCATGGCAATCATCGAGATGGCGCAGACAATCACGAAGATGCTCCACGTGGCCGAGATGGAGATGCGCTTGTAGAGAATCGGACCGATGAAGAGCAGTCCGTTGCCGATGGCCGTGGCGCCGAGCCAGCAGCCCTGCATCAGACCCTGCAGCTTCTGGGGAGCCACCTTCGAGACGAACGACAGACCCAGCGGCGAGATGAAGAGCTCGGCGATGGTCAGAATCAGGTAGGTAGCCACAAGCAGCCACGGCGTGACGCGGTCGGCGACGGCCAGACCGCCCTGGGCCTGCACCTCGGCCAGTTTGGGAAGACCCAGCGAACCGAGGACCATCAGCACGTATGCGAAGGCGGCAATGCCCATGCCGATGGCAATCTTCATCGGCGTCGAGGGCTCCTTGCCGCGGTTGCGCAGCCACGAGAAGACGGCGATGACCAGCGGCGTGAGGAAGACCACGCAGAAGGGGTTGGCCGACTGGAAGATTTCGGCCGTGATGGGCATTCCGAAGATTTCAAGACGCGTGTAGTCCTGTGCGAAGAGCGTCAGCGTCAGACCGTTCTGGTGGAACGAGAACCAGAAGAAAATCACGATGGCGAAGACGGCGAACAGCGCGTAGAGACGCTGCTTGATTTCGCGGGCATCCTGCTGGATTTCGGCCTTCGAGGGGGTCGGACGGTTCTTCTCGGCAACCTTGGGGTCGGGCAGCTTCTTCTTGTTGACCACGAAGACCACCAGCGAGAAGAGCAGCGCCACGATGGCCACGCCGAAGGCGTAGTGGAAGCCCGTGTTGAAGGCGTTGAGGTAGCTCTCGGCGAAGGCACCCATGTCGGTCGGGGCGCCGTTGAGGCTCACCTGGGCGGCCAGTTCGCTGAAGCGGCCGTCAACCACCTCGGGAGCCATCGTGCCGCCCAGATACTGGTGGCAGAGGGCCGAAAGGTCCGAGTTGTAGAGGTAGCCCTGCGTGCGCAGCCACCAGTTGCGGACGCTCACGGCCGCAAAGGGGGCGACCATGGCGCCGATGTTGATGAACATGTAGAAAATCTGGAAGCCCGTATCGCGCAGCTTGGCGTACTTCTCGTTGTCGTAGAGCTGGCCCACCAGTGCCTGGAGGTTGCCCTTGAAGAGGCCGTTGCCGAAGGCGATAATCATCAGGGCGCCGATGACCATCGTTTTCGAGGTGATGGTGGGCACCATCAGCACGGCGTAACCCAGCGTCATGACCACGATGCCGGCGATAATCGTCCCCTTGTAGTTGCGCAGGCGGTCGGCGATGAGTCCGCCCACCAGAGCGAGGATGTAAATCGAGGTGTAGAAGAACGAATAGATTTTTCCGGCCTGCTCACCGTCGATGCCGAATTTCGACATGAGGAAGAGCGTCAGGATGGCCATCATCGTGTAGAAGCCGAAGCGTTCGCCGGTGTTGGCCAGCGCGGCGGCAATCAGGCCTTTGGGTTGATTTTTGAACATTGCATTTAGGGGTTTTTGGTTACGTTTTCCGACAAAGATAATATTTTTTCCACGACCTGCAATATCCGCGCCGATGAATTGTGCAGCCGACGGGGGTGGAATGAATCGGGCATTCGGCAAACAGGGTATTGCGATTTGTCGTTTTTTTGTATCGCCGGTCAACCTTTGGGCCCCGAATATCGACTCAATCCGGGCCGGCGGTTTGCGCCGATGACCTGTTTGGGGCTCAACTTCAATATCGGGCCACGCTTCGGGCGGGGCCCGGCCTTTTTGCCGGCGGCGGGGTGTCGATTTTCAGTGGGCGGATGCCGACGGCATCGGATTTTTTCGTATATTTGTAGTAAATCAACCGCTACTGACACGCTATGGAACAAACGTCGCGACATCTTCCGATGGTCGAACGGGACGAGTGGCTCGCCCCCGTCGAAGGGGAGCTTCTCCGCCGCCGTGAGCGCTACCTGAACCACATGAAGGATATTGAGGCTTCGGCCGGCAACATCGTCGACTATGCCAACGGATACCGCTATTTCGGCTGGCAGTGGGACGACGACCTCGACGGGTGGTGGTTCCGCGAATGGCTGCCCGGCGCCTACGACGTCTACCTCTTCGGCGACTTCAACAACTGGCAGCGCACCGAGCTGCGGCTGAGCAAGGATGCGGCCGGCGTCTGGAGTATCTTCCTGCCGGCGGCCATGTACGGCGACCGGCTGACGCACGGCTCGCTCTACAAAATCCACGTCCACGGCGACAACGGCTGGCTGGACCGCATCCCGGCCTACGCCACGCGCGTGGTGCAGGACGAGAAGACGAAGGACTACACGGCGCAGTTCTGGAACCCCGGCCCCTTCGACTGGAAGGGCGACTGCTTCGACATCGCGCAGGTGGGCAGCCTGCTCATCTACGAGGCCCACGTGGGGATGGCCCAGGAGCGCGAGGGGGTGGGCACCTACCGCGAATTCACCGAGAAGATTCTCCCCATCATCAAGCGCGACGGCTACAACGCCGTGCAGTTGATGGCCATCGCCGAGCACCCTTACTACGGTTCGTTCGGCTACCACGTCTCGAGCTTCTTCGCCCCGACGAGCCGTTGCGGTACTCCCGAGGAGCTCAAGGAGCTCGTCCGTCGCGCCCACGAAATGGGACTGGCCGTCATCATGGACCTGGTCCATGCCCACTACGTCAAGAATCTCAACGAGGGCATCAACGAGCTCGACGGCACGGACCACCTCTATTCGCTGCCGGGTGAGGCGGGCTACCAGCCCTACTGGGACTCGAAGCTCTTCGACTACGGCAAGCGCGAGGTGCAGCACTTCCTGCTCTCGAACGTCAAGTACTGGCTCGACGAGTTCCACTTCGACGGCTACCGCTTCGACGGCGTCACTTCGATGATTTACCACCACCACGGCTACGTCGACTTCGACTGCCGCGAGCGCTTCTTCGACAGCGGGGTCAACACCGATGCGCTCTGCTACCTGACGCTGGCCAACCGCCTCATCCACGATTTCCGCCCCACGGCGGTCACCATCGCCGAGGATGTGAGCGGCATGCCGGGCATGTGCATCCCCATCGACGACGGCGGTGTAGGCTTCGACTACCGCCTCGGAATGGCGATTCCCGACTTTTGGATTAAGCTGCTCAAGGACATCCCCGACGAGCAGTGGAACATCTGGGAGATGTGGTCGGTGATGACCAACCGTCTGCCCGAGGTGAAGACCGTGGCCTATGCCGAGTCGCACGACCAGGCGCTCGTGGGCGACAAGACCATCGCCTTCCGGCTGATGGACAAGGAGATGTACTTCCACATGGACCGCGCCTCGGAGAACTTCATCATCGACCGGGGCATGGCACTCCACATGATGATTCGGCTGATGACCATCTCGACGGGCGGTCAGGCCTACCTGAACTTCATGGGCAACGAGTTCGGCCACCCCGAGTGGATTGACTTCCCGCGCGAGGGCAACGGCTGGAGCTATGCCCATGCGCGGCGGCTGTGGTCGCTCTCGCGCAACGGGCTGCTGCGCTACTCGTGGCTGGGGGCCTTCGACAAGGCGATGCTGCGGCTGGTGAAGCGCTACAACGTGCTGGGCGACGGCTATGCCTGGAACCAGCAGATGGACGAGCAGAACAAGACGATGGTCTTCTCGCACGGGCGGCTGCTCTTCGTCTTCAACTGGCACCCCACGGCCTCGATTCCCGACTACGAGCTGCAGGTGCAGGGGCCGGGTCGCTATGTGCCCATCCTCTCGACCGACGAGAAGCGCTTCGGAGGTCCGGAGCGGCAGTCGATGGATGTCGAGCACCTCTCGACCCCCGTCGTGTGCGACGACGGGCAGACGCGCCACCACATCCGCATCTACAACACGTCGCGTACGGCGACGGTCTACCTGCGCAAGCGTTGAGGCCGCCGACGGAAGGCAAAGAGACGAAAAGGGGCGAGGTTCGACCTCGCCCCTCTCTTTTTGCAGGGTTTAACTCTTTTGTGTGCGGCCCGCCCGTTTTGCTTGTGAGGCGTGCTTCCCGGTCCGGCCCAGCCCGTTGGTCCTATACACCGGCTCGGTCTGCTTCGCCGGTCCAGCCCGCCGGTCCAGCCCGCCGGTCCAGCCCGCCGGCCCAGCCCGCCGGCCCGGTCTATCGGTTCGGCTTGGTTTGGTTCGGTTTGGCTTGGCCCGGTCCGCTCCATCGGCCCGGCCGCTGCGGGGTCAGCGGCGGCTGTCGAGCATCTGGGCCATGCGCACCAGGGCGATGAACTCGCGGCGCTCTTCGTCGGGGTCACTGCCGAGCCCCTTTTCGGCCAGTTCGAGCACCTTGTCCCAGGTGGAGTCGCCGCGGAACTCCGAGTCGCTCAGCAGCTGCCCGTACATCGCCACGGCGGCCGCAAAGGCGAAGTCGCCCGTCAGCTCCACGAGGTTCTCCTCCTTGAGCGTCGCGGTCATCTGCTCGCCGCGGCGGACCCCCGGAAGGTGGTAGCGCACCCGTGCCGTGAGCAGCTCGGAGGAGGGGATGAGTACGACGGGAACCCCTTCGCGGCTCTCGAGCCGAAGGGCCGAGGCCCGCTCCGGCGAGCGTTCGGCATCGGCGGGAATCACCTCATAGAGAATCGTCGTCGAGTAGCCCGCCTCGAGGCGTCCGCCGCGCCGCGCCGCGTCGTGCCTTCTGTGGCGGTGGCGCGGCTGGGGAAGGATGCGGTCGTCACCCACCAGACGGTAGGCTACGACCTGTGCGGGGTTGAACTCCACGCGCAGCCGTGCATGGCGGAGCGGCAGCAGGGTCGTGTCGGCGGCGTCGCGGAGGCGGATGCCGAAGCGGACGAGCCGGTGCTCGGCATTCCACGGGCAGGGGGCCATCTCGGCCGTGAACGAGAGCGGCGCTCCGTCTGTGGGTGCGGGGTAGTCGTAGGTGAAGTGGTTGACCAGCTGGTCGATGTGCACATCTCCGGCCGCGGGCAGCTTATCCTCGCCGAGCATGCGGCGGCATTCGGCATACGCGTTGCCGCATGGCGTAAGGGGAACGACCGAGCGCGGCTCGGTAAAGGCGTGGCGGTAGGGGCACTCGCCGACCAGCCCCGTGTGGTCGTGCATCGGCAGTGCGACGGTATCGGGTCGTGGGGCGCGCAGGGCCTCTGCGGGCGCCGGGGCCGCCTTTGATTCCGGCGCCTGCTCGGGCGCGACGGGCGGCTGTGCTGCCGCGGCGGCGGGCAGCAGCAGAAGCAGCAGGCTGATGAAGCGTTTCATGGCGGTTGGTTTCTGGTTCTCACCTACAAGATACGGATTTTTTTCGAGACGGCGAAATTCCGGGGTCCCGCGATGGCGAAAATCCTGTTTCCGTGCGGTAGAACCGGCGGCGGAATGGAAAACTTTTTGGGTTTTTCGGGTTTCTTCGCTATCTTTGCCGCGTGAAAGCTCCGGAACATAACCTCCACAAGGAGAAAATCGTCGCTCAGGCGATGCAGATATTCCTCAAGCAGGGAATCAAGGCGGTGCGCATGGACGACATCGCCCAGATGATGGGCATCTCGAAGCGGACGCTCTACGAGCTTTTCGGCGACAAGGAGACGCTCCTCTTTCTGGCCGTCGAGAGCTATTTCGGGGAGTGCAACGAGCGCCGGGCCCGTCTGAGTGCCGGGGCGCGCGACGTGCTGGAGGCCATTTTCCTCGAACTCAACGAGCTGATGGCCCAGTCAGAGACTGCCAACCGCATCATGAGCAGCCTGCGCAAGTTCCATCCTGCGGTGCACGACCGCGTGCTGCATGAAGGGGCCGAGAAGAACCGGCGCAACATCCGAGAGATGCTCGAAAAGGGGATAGCCGACGGATTCTTCGTGGCGGACTTCAACCTCGATTTGGCCATCACGATGCTCTACCATACCGCCTCGGTGCTGGTGGAGCGCCGCGATTTGGTGCTGCCCGAGGGGATGACCGAGCGCGAGGCCTTCGTTCAGGTAATCAGCACCTTCTTCCGCGGAATCGCCACCGCCAAGGGGCTGGAGCTCATCGACGAGTACAAGAACCGTATTGTCTCCGGCACCGACCGGGCGTGACGCCTCCGGAGCCGCGGTGAGGGGCGGACCTCGATAAGTCGTGTCGTGCCGAGGGCAAAACCTGCACGCAGATGGAGGAGCTTCCGCGGATTTTTCCTATTTTTGCCTCATGAAACTCACTTTTCTGGGAACCGGGACCTCGCAGGGGGTCCCCGTCATCGGATGCCGGTGCGCCGTCTGCCGTTCGACCGACCCGCGCGACAACCGGCTGCGCACGTCGGCCATGGTCGAGACGCGCGGCGTGCGTCTGGTCATCGACGCGGGACCCGACTTCCGCTGCCAGATGCTCCGCACCGGAGTGCGCCACATTGATGCGATTCTCCTCACGCACGAACACAAGGACCACATCGGCGGTCTGGACGACGTGCGGGCCTTCAACTTCGTGGACTATCCCGCCGCCATCCATCGCGTGGACATCTATGCCGCGCCGCGTACGCTGGCCGTCGTGCGCAAGGATTTCGACTACGCCTTCGCGCAGGACAAGTACCGCGGCGTGCCCGAAATCGAGCTCCACGAAATCGACATCGACCACCCCTTCGAGGTCAAGGGCGTGGAGGTCGTCCCCGTAGCGGGGCACCACTCCGAGCGCTTCACGGTGACGGGCTACCGCATCGGGCCGCTGGCCTACCTGACCGATTTCAAGACCATCGAGGAGTCCGAAGTGGCCAAACTCGCCGGGGTGGAGGTGCTGGTGGTCAACGCGCTGCGCTTTGCGCCCCACGATTCGCACTTCAACGTCGAGGAGGCGCTTGCGCTCATCCGCCGCGTGGCGCCGCGTGAGGCCTACCTCACCCACATGTCGCACGACATCGGGCTGCAGGCCGAGACCGAGCCCCGTCTGCCCTGCGGCGTGCACATGGCCTACGACGGCCTTCAGGTCGAGATTGGGGAGGAGTAAACGGCTGTACGAAGCGGCGGGGCGAAGCCTCCGGCGCGCCGGACAGGGAACAGAACGAAAAACATAAACAGGAGATAATGAAACAGTATTTCAAGGACAAGGTCGTCGTCGTGACGGGCGCATCGTCGGGAATCGGCGAGGCGCTGGCGCGTGAATTTGCCGCCGAGGGCGGGCGTGTCGTGCTGGGAGCGCGCAGCCTGCAGAAACTCCAGCACATCGTCGACGAGATTCGCGCCCAGGGCGGGCAGGCCGCCTGCTGCGCCGTCGACGTGACCCGCCCCGAGGAGTGCCGCGAGCTCATCGCCACGGCCGTGCGCGAATTCGGCGGCGTGGATATCCTGCTCTGCAATGCGGGTATTTCGATGCGGGCGCTCTTCGACGACGTGGAGCTCGACGTGCTGCACCGTCTGATGGATGTCAACTTCTGGGGGACGGTCTACTGCTGCAAGTATGCGCTGCCCTACCTGCAGGCGTCGCACGGCTCGATTGTCGGCGTCTCGTCGGTGGCCGGCCTGCACGGCCTGCCGGGACGTACGGGCTATTCGGCCTCGAAGTACGCCATGACGGGCTTCCTCGAGACGCTGCGCATCGAGAACCTCAAGAAGGGGCTCCACGTGATGATTGCCTGCCCGGGCTTCACCGCCTCGAACGTCCGCTTCTCGGCCCTCACGGCCAACGGTTCGCAGCAGGGCGAGACGCCGCGCGACGAGTCGAAGATGATGACCGCCGCACAGGTGGCCCGCATCATCGCCCGGGGCGTGCGTCACCGCAAGCGCCTCTGCCTGATGGAGGCCGAGGGACGCGCCACGCACTTCGTCAAGAAGTTCGCCCCGGCCTTCCTCGACCGCATGTTCTATCTGGTCATGTCGCGCGAACCCGATTCGCCGCTCAAGTAACACCCCTCACCGGGCCGCCACGGGAGTGGGGCGGGGTGCCTTCCGCCTCCCGGCCTCCCGGCCTCCAGCCCTCCTTCTCGCCTTCCGTCTCCCGGCCTTTCCGCCGCCGGAGACGGCAGACCGGCCGATAAGCAGGTCAGTAAACCGGCAGTTGCGGGGCGTGCCGCTCCGTCCGTTGTCCTTTCAATTGTTTTGACGCATGCAGATTCTCAAAGCCGAATTCCAGTGCAGCTCCGAGCGCATCTCGCAGGTGCCCGCCGACTCGCTGCGCGACATCGCCTTCATCGGGCGGAGCAACGTGGGCAAATCGTCGCTCATCAACATGCTCACGGGCCGCAACGGCCTGGCCAAGGTCTCAGCGACGCCCGGCAAGACGCGCCTCATCAACCACTTCCGCATCAACGACGCGTGGTATCTGGTCGACCTGCCGGGCTACGGCTATGCCCGTACCTCGAAGAGCCAGCGCGAGGGCTTCTCGAAGCTCATCACCGACTACGTGCTCCGCTGCGAGAAGATGCACTACCTCTTCGTGCTGGTCGACGCGCGGCTCGAGCCCCAGAAAATCGACCTGCGCTTCATCGAGATGCTCGGCATGAACGGCGTCCCGTTCGGGATTCTCTTCACGAAGGCCGACAAGCTCTCGAAGGCGCAGCTGCAGCGAAGCGTCGAGCGCTACCGCCAGACGCTCGCGGAGCAGTGGGAGGAGCTGCCGCCGATGCTTGTTACCTCGTCGGAGCGGGGCACCGGGCGCGACGAGCTGCTCGATTTCATCGAAGAGTGTCTGGCTCAGGGCTGAAAAAGCTGCCGTGCGGGCCTAAATCGGGCACCGGTGTTGAAAAAAGGTAACCGGCAAAGTGTTTTTTTTCACCGTATTGTCCTATATTTGCAACATCAAAAACCCTCCATACCTATGGCAATCCACAAAATCAAGTTTTTCGCAGGGCAGGGTTCCGAATATCTTGCCGAAAAAATCGTCGCCAGCTATGGCACGACCCTCGGCAAATCGGACGTGCTGCGCTTCAGCGACGGCGAATTCCAGCCGAGCTACAACGAATCCATTCGTGGCTGTACGGTCTTTATCATCCAGTCGACCTTCCCGCCCTCGGACAACCTGATGGAGTTGCTGATGATGATTGATGCGGCGCGCCGCGCCTCGGCCTACAAGGTGGTGGCCGTGATGCCCTACTTCGGCTGGGCGCGTCAGGACCGCAAGGACCGTCCCCGCGTGCCGATTGGCGCCAAGCTGGTGGCCAACATGCTCATGGCCGCCGGTGTGGACCGCATCATGACGATGGACCTCCACGCCGACCAGATTCAGGGCTTCTTCGACGTTCCGGTCGACGCGCTCTACGCCAGCGGCATCTTCGTCCCCTATATCAAGAGCCTCAACATCGAGGACCTCTCGATTGCCGCACCCGACATGGGCGGCGCCAAGCGGGCCAACACCTACGCCAAGCACCTCGGTACACCGATTATCATCTCGCACAAGGAGCGTGCGAAGGCCAACGTCGTGGGCAAGATGACCGCCATCGGCGAGGTCGAGGGGCGCAACGTGCTCATCGTCGACGACATGATTGATACGGCGGGCACCATCTGCATGGCTGCCGACATGCTCATGGCGCGCGGCGCGAAGAGCGTGCGTGCGGCCATCACCCACCCCGTGCTTTCGGGCCCGGCCTACGAGCGCATCAACGACAGCGCGCTGGAGGAGGTGATTGTCACCGACACCATTCCGCTCAAGCCCGAGAAGGACCTCCACAAGTTTACGGTGCTCTCGGTGGCGGACCTCTTTGCCGACGTGATTGAGCGCGTCCACAACTACAAGGAGATTTCGTCGATATTCTTCAAATAGCCGACCCTGCGTCACCCTGCGGAGCGGAACTTCCCTGACGGAGGTTCCGCTCCGCTTGCTGTATGGAGACGGCGTTTCTCTGGCCTTTGCCCCCCGCATAGCTCTTCCTCCAGCCCCGGCATCTTCCCTTTTCCGGCCCTGGCCTTTCCACGCCCTTTCCCGGCCACATCGCCTTCCCTGCTCCGACCCCTCCGCGTCGCCTTTCCCGGCCTCCGCGTCCTCTCCCCGCATGGCCTTTCCTCCGGCCACATTGCCTTCCCTGCTCCGACCCCTCCGGCGTCGCTTTTTTTTCGGTTCCGGCGCCCTTCGGTCCCGGCCATTACTTGCTCCGGTTCCTCCTGTTTCAGTTCTTCCTCCGGCCCCTCCTGTGCCCCCTTCTGGTTCGTGCCTCTTCCCGCTTTCGGAAAGAGGCCGGATTGTCCCCGGATGGGGCTGTTTTGTCCGCCTCCGGCTCCAAAAAGTATCAATCCGTCCGCCCGAAAGAGGAGAAAATATTTGGAGAAACGGCTGCAAAATCCTATCTTGTAGAACGAAACCCATCTAACCTTAAAAAATGATGAAAAAACTTCTGTCGCTTCTGAGCGCCCTGCTGGCGTTCAGCACGCTCTTCTCCTGCAGTTCGGATGAGAGCGAAACCCCCGCGTGGAAAGAGCTCTCCTTTACCTTTGCGGTGGCCGAACCCACCTCCAACTCGGTCGAATTCTCGATTATGCCCGACGACCAGAGTCTGACCTACTTCGCATACTACATCAAGAAGGCGTCCTATGTCGACGATGCCACGCTCAAGGCCGACGACCGGGCGCTTGTCGAGCAGCAGGCTGCAAGCAAGGGCATTACCTTCGAGGAGGCGCTCCGCCAGCGGCTGGAGTGCGGCCAGACGGAGGGCCGTTTCGAGGAGCTCGACCCCGATACCGACTACTTCATCTACGCCTATCGGATGGATGAGACGGGGCGTGCCGACGGAGCGGTTGCCCGCAGCGAGTTCCGCACGCAGCCGGCTCCCGAAGAGCTGGTCCGGTTCACCTTCTCGACCCCGGTGCTCGAGTATACGCGCATGACCGTTGTCACGGAGGCCTCCGAACCCGAGGTGCTCTACTGCACCGATTTGATGGAGGCCGCTGACTACGAGGCTCTGGGCGGCGGTGAAGGCGCCGTGCTCGAGTACTTCAGGCAGGTGGCCTCCTATACCGCTTCGTCGGGCGGCATGACGGTTGAGGAGTTCGTCCGGGCCATGAGCGTGCAGGGAACCGATGAATATACCTACGAGGATTTGACGCAGGACACCGAATACTACGCCTATGCCGTGGTGGTCGATGCCGAGGGCAACATCTCCGACCGGTGCGCCTTCGAGAAGTTCCGCACGCCGGCCGTCGAGGCCTCCGACATGACCATCGCCATCGAGGTCTCGAACATCAAGCCCGACCAGGCCGACGTCACCACGACGCCCGACAACGACGACGAGTTCTACCTGGTCAACCTCTTCTATGCCGACGAGCTGACGAAGTTCTCGAGCGACCAGGAGATTATCGACGCCATGATTCAGAAGTTCGGCCCTTCGGTCGACTTCGAACTCAAGTTCGGAACGCGGACGCAGACCTTCTACGAGCTCGCACCCGATACGGAGTGGGTCGTGCTGGCCTTCGGCTACGAGTCGGGCGTCAATACGACGGGGCTCTTCCGCCGCAACTTCCGCACGCCGGCAACGGGCGCGGTCGTCGACCTTGACTTCGAAATCGAGGTGGTGCCCCACCAGTTCAAGGCCGAGGCTACCTACAAGCCCTCGATGGAGTCGGTCCGCTATGCCTATGAAATCATGCCCGAGGATACCTACAACGAGTACGGAGCCGATGCCGCGGCGATTCAGCGCTACTACGACGAGCTCATCGCCCGCCTCATCGAGCAGCTGCCCTCGCTTACGGTCCGAGACGTGGTCTACCAGATTACGGCCAAGAACGAGTTCACCTACCGGCTCTCGTTCCTCACTCCCGACAAGAACTACATCACCTGGGCGGCCGCGTGCGACGAGGAGGGCAAGCTCCAGTCGGAACCCGTCGTGAAGGCCTTCAAGACCACGCCCTACGTGCTTTCGTCGGAGACCGTGACCCACCGGCTCGAGATGTACTTCGACGGCGGCGACGTTGCCGAGGTCGACCCCTACATGGGTGGTGTCTCCTCGGAGGTTGCCGTGGGCTACTTCCGTACGGAGCGGAGCGAGAATGCCGTGACGACCTGGACGGCGCTCTATCAGGGTGATTATACCTCGACGAGCGATTATCCCGATTACCGGCTTGCGGCCAAGATGGAGAACGACGGCAACAAGAATGTCTATTGTCCCATCTATTCGCTGGCGTGGGATGTCCCGATGACGCTGTGCGCCGTGGCCATCGATGCCGAGGGCAACTACGGTCCCATTCAGCGCGAAATCATTCAGGTGAACCACGAAGGGGTGACGCCGATTTCGGAGTATCCCTGGTTCTGGCCCTATGCCGAGCGGCCGGAGCTGCCGGTGGAGATGGTTCCCTGCCCGCTGCGCCAGCTCGACGAGTCGCTCCGTGCGCCGGTTTCGGAGCCGGTGCCGGCGGCGCGCTGCGAGGCGATGCAGCTCGGGCGTCGTGAGGCACAGGCCTCGTCGGACAAGCTGCGCGGCCGCATGCTCTCACCCGAGGTGATGCGGGGCTCGGCTGCCGTGCGCAACTGGGGCCGCGAGCTGCGGTAGGGTAAGGCCCGTGTGAAAGAGAAGGCGGCCCGGCACTGTTGCCGGGCCGCCTTTTTGGTTGCAGTTGCGGACCAACGCCTTTGCAGCCCTGCAGGGGGCTTACCCGGTTGCGGCCGGTAGTCGGAGCTAACAGAATAGCCTGAATCGGAAGCCGGAGTCAATAGCCGGGAGCGGGATAAAAACGAAAAACCTCTCGAGTAATCTCGAGAGGTTTTCTTTGGTACCCCCCCAGGGGCTCGAACCCTGGACCCCAACATTAAGAGTGTCGTGCTCTACCAACTGAGCTAGAGAGGCATCAATCATTTCCTGATTGCGAGTGCAAATATACGGCGAATTTTCATATCTCCAAAATATTTGCACGATTTTTTTTAAAAAAATGCATTTTTTTCACTCCGTCACCACCAGGTCCGTGTTCCATTCACCCTCTGCTGCGGGGTAGATGACGGGCCGTTCGTCGCCCAACTGCTTCATTGTCAAGTATGAATCGTAGAGGTTGGTGCCGTTCGACGAATTTTCGGCCAGCGAGAAGGCAATGACCGAGCAATGGCGCCGCGCCGAGTAGTAGCTGTCGGTTGTCCGCTCGATGTAGGCCCCCTTCCAGCGCGGGTCGTTGGTCGGGTTGCCCCCCTTGCGGCGCGAATTGCCGCTGCGGCTCGTGTTGAGCGGCGCCTGGGCGATGACCATAAGGCCCATCTCGTCGCATGTGTTGTAGAATCCCGGCACCTCGGCCCCCGCCTTGACGCGGAGCGTGTTGTAACCCTGCTCGCGCAGCAGGGCCAGCTCCTGCGGCTGGATGTAGGGGGCCACCTCGGCCGTCCGCAGCGTGACGGGCTGCCCATTCAGCAGCAGCCGTCCCTCGCGCCACTCCAGGGCGCGGAAGCCCACCTTCGCCTCGATATACTCGCCGTAGCGCCCCTCGTGCTGCGTGCGGAGCCGCAGCGTGTAGCGGGTCGGCAGTTCATCGCTCCAGAGCAGGTTCTTCGGAATCGGGGTCAGGAAGCGGAGCGTATCCTCGCGGCGCATATCGAGCGTCAGCTCCTTGTGGTCGAAGAGGACCTGTTCGCCCGACGGGGCGAGCAGCTCGCAGTATACGCGCGAGGTGCGGGGGTTGAGCGCCCCGCTCTTGACCACCACCGTAATCTCGGCCATGGCCGTCGTGTCGCTCAGCCACGTGCGCGCATAGTAGTCGCGGATGTACATCGTCGGCTGGCTCATGACCCACGTCTGACCGATGGCGGCCTGCGCGGACTCCTCGCGCCAGCTCTCGAGCGGAGCGAGGGGCGAGGGGTTGGAGAGCACCACCTCGAGCGTGTTGCGCCCTTCGTGGACGGCACGCGTGATGTTGAACTCGGCGGGGTTGCAGCTGTTGGCGTTATAGGCCACCTGCTTACCGTTGACGTAGACTTCGTAGTCGGCCGTTGCGGCCGAGATGTGGAAGAGCACCTGGCGATTGGCCCAGGCGAAGGGGACGGTGAAGGGGGTGGTGAAGCGGTTGCCCTCGCGCGTCCAGCCTTCGAGCCGCGTGAGGTATTTCGAGCTGCGCTCACCCGCCGTTGCCTCGGCCTGGGTGGGGTAGACGACCACCTCGCCGCGCGTTGCCTCCTTGCCGAAGGAGGCGGGGAGCTGCTGGGCGCGGAGCGTCGGCGTGAGCAAAAAAAGGGCTATGGTTGCAAGAAGAGTTCGCATGGGAATTCGTATATTTGTGCGCATAAAGATACTAATTTTTTTGGAACTCCCATGTTGCGGCCTCCCAAACTCAATTTCCCGCCCGTGAAGCTCCGCGCCCGCCGGCAGGGTGCGCAGACCGAGGTGTGGGATGAGTGGCGGGGGTGCTATCTGGTGCTGACGCCCGAGGAGTGGGTGCGCCGCCATCTGCTCGTCTTCCTTGTGGAGCGGTGCGGCGCCTGCGCCAAGCGCATCGTGCAGGAGTATCCCGTGCGGCTCAACGGGCAGCCGCAGCGGGCCGACGTGGTGGTGGTCGATGCGGCCGGACAGCCGCTGTTGCTGGCCGAATGCAAGGCCCCCGACGTGAAGCTCGACGGGCGTACGCTCGCCCAGGCCGTGCGCTACAACTCGGTGCTCGGCGCTCGCTACATCCTGCTCACCAACGGCCTGAACCACTACTGCTACGCCTGCCATGACGGGCAGTGTCTGCCGCTCGGGGCCTTTCCCGACCTGAGTGATTCTTCAGACGACGCCTCGTGCGGGGCGCCGGAGGTGCCGGCAGCCGGCGCAAAGCCGGAAGAGCCGGGGCATTCGGCCCTCTGAGGCCGACAGGGCCGGGCGGTCAGAGATTCCGGAACGTGCGGTCGATATAGGCCTGGAAGGCCTCCTTGTAGTTCTCCCCGATGGGGACATACTCCGTGTCGCTCAGATAGACGCGCCCCTTGACATAGGCCCGCGTGTACTTCAGATTGACGATGTAGGAGCGGTGCACCCGCATGAAGTGTTCCGAGGGGAGCGCCGCCTCCATGTTCTTGAGCCGGAAGAGGGTGGTGATGCTCGAACCGTCGGCCAGATGGAGCCGCACGTACTCCCCCTCGCTTTCAAGATAGACGATGTCGCTGATTTTCACCAGCGAAACCTTGTAGTCGGCCTTCACCGAGATATACTCCTTGTCCTTGGGCGCCGCCTCCGCTTCGGCCTCCGGAGCCGTGCGCTGGTTGTGGCGCAGCTCGTAGAGCTGGTTGGCCTTCGAGACCGAGCGGCTGAAGTCGGCGAAGCTGAAGGGCTTGAGCAGGTAGTCGACGGCGTCGAGCTTGAACCCCTCGACGGCATACTCCGAGTAGGCTGTCGTGAAGACCACCATCGGCCTCTGGGTGAGCGAGCGGACGAAGTCCACGCCGTTGAGGTCGGGCATGTTGATGTCGACGAAAATCAGGTCGACGCTGTGCGTGGCGAGAAACTCCTGTGCCTCGAGCGCGTCGTTGCACAGGGCTGCCAGCTCCAGATAGGGAATCTTGGCGATGTAGGCCTTGAGCTGTCGCAGGGCCAGCGGTTCGTCGTCGATGGCAAGACACTTAAGCATGCAGGGTCGGGATTTCGAGTTGTACGGTATAGGTATCCGGCTGCTCGTCGATGTGCAGCGTGTAGTTGCGCGGGCCGTAGATGAGTTCGAGCCGCTTGCGGACGTTCTCCAGTCCGATGCCCGTCGGGCGGTTGCCGCTCTCGGGGTTGCGGCTGTTGACGATGGTGCCCGTCACGCGCTCGGGGGTGCAGGCAATCTCGATGTGGATGAACGAGCGGCGGTTGTAGCTCACTCCGTGCTTGAAGGCGTTCTCGACGAAGACGATGAAGAGCAGCGGCGGAATCGAGACTCCGTCGGGCAGCGGGCGGGGGTAGTCGAGGCGAATCTCGACGTTGTCCGTATAGCGGATGCGCATCAGTTCGATGTAGTTCTCGAGGAACTGGATGTCGCGGCTGAGCGGGATGACCTCGCGTCCCGAGTCGTAGAGCACGTAGCGCATCATCTTCGAGAGCTCGATGACGGCATCCTTGGCGCACTCGGGGTCGATGTCAATCAGCGCGTGGATGTTGTTGAGCGTGTTCATGAAGAAGTGCGGGTTAATCTGGTACTTGAGGTAGTCCATCTCGGCCTGCATGTTCTGGCGCTTGAGCTCCTCCATCTCCTGCTCGTCGCGAATCGACTGGTACATGAGCTTGATGCCCGAGTTGGCGCCGGTCATGAAGAGCGCCAGCACGACGTTCCAGTAGAGCTCCAGGTCGGTGAACGACGCCTTGCGGTGCTCGTCGAAGGGCTCCTCCTCGGTGAAGAGCAGCGGGGTGGAGAAGTACTGGTCGTAGAGGTCCACGGCCCAGAAGACCGCGATGATGAAGAGTAGATTCACCATCAGGTAGAGCGCATAGCGGTGGCGGAGCATCAGCCGCGGGGCGATGATGGCGTTGTGGACGATGAAGACAATCAGGTAGGGGGCGATTTTGCGCCAGGCAATCAGCACGTTCTCCAGACTGATGTGCAGCTCGGACATCATCTGCGAGTTGAGCACCGGCACCAGAATGATGGCCAGCCAGACCATCACGTAGAGCAGGTTCTCGCCGATGGCTTGCTTTTTCGTGATTTTCATGCCGTAAAGATAGCGATTATTCCGCAAAAAACGGACCGTCCGTCCCTGGGGCGGAGGTCCGTTGTATAAGTGCATTGCCGCACGGGGCGCGGGGTGAGGTCCGTTGTATAAGTGCGTTGCCGCGCGGATTGTCCGGGGGCCGTTGTCGCATTGCCGCACGGGTGCGGGGCGGAGGTGCGTTGCAGCGCCGTGCCGTACGGATTATCCGGGGCGGTTTTAGCGTTGCCGCACGGGTGCGGGGCGGGGTCAGTCGAGCAGCGCCGTGGTGTAGAGGTAGCGCTTGATGCTCCGCTTGGGGGTCTTCTCGAACTCGGTGGGGTAGATGGTAATCGAGTTGACGCGCTCGTAGGCCGCCAGCAGCGTGTTGAGCTCCTTGAGGTTGTTCTCCATGATGGCGGGCAGGTCGTTCTTGTCGACCCCCTCTTTCTCGGCCTGCTCATAGTCGGGCACCACCAGCGCCCGCAGGCGGCCGTTCCCCGAGTCGAGCACCAGCGATTCGAGCACCAGGTACATGTTGTTGAGCTTGTCCTCAATCTCCTCGGGGTAGATGTTCTGGCCGTTGCCGCCGAGAATCATCGTCTTCGAGCGGCCGCGGATGTAGAGCGTGCCGTCGGGGTCCATCGTCCCCATGTCGCCCGTGTGGAGCCATCCGTCGGGGGTGAGCACCTTGTTCGTATCCTTTTCGTTCTTGTAGTACCCCTTCATGACGTTCTCGCCCCGGACGAGAATCTCGCCGGCCGTATGTTCGGGGTCGGGCGAGTCGATTTTCACCTCGAGGAAGCCATGGAGGTAGCGGCCGCACGAGCCCGCCTTGAACTCGTTGTCGGGGGTGAAGCTGATGAGCGGCGCGCACTCGGTCATGCCGTAGCCGATGGTGATGGGGAAGTGTATTTTCATGAGGAACGACTCGGTCTCCTGGTTCATCGGGGCACCGCCTACGATGAAAATCAGCACGTTGCCGCCGAATGCCTCCATCAGCTTGCGGCGGATGACCGAATGGATGGCCGAGTTGAGCAGCGGAATCTTCATGGCAATCGACATGGGACCCTTTTCGAGCAGCGGGAGCACCTGCTTGCGGTAGACCTTCTCGAGAATCATCGGCACGCAGCAGATGATGGTGGGCTTGACCTCGGCCATCGCCTCGAGCAGAATCTTGGGCGAGGGGATGCGGCCCAGCAGCGTGATGTGGCCGCCGACGGCCAGCGGTGCCAGGAAGTCGAAGGCGCAGCCGTAGGCGTGGGCCAGCGGCAGGAACGAGAGCGTGCGGCCGCCCCGCTGGAAGTAGCGGGTCTGCGTGCGGGTGTTGAGCGCCGTCATGGCGAAGAGGACGTTGCCCGTGAGGTTGTTGACCGTCAGCATGACCCCCTTCGAGTAGCCCGTGGTGCCCGACGTGTAGTTGAGCAGGATGACCTGGTCGTTGGGTATGTCGGGGTACTTGATGTCGTCGATGCTGAATCCGCGCGGATACTTCGAGCGGTAGTTCTTGACGATGTTGCTCTGGTACTTGCTCAGCGACTTGCCGTCGCGCTCGTAGATGACGTGGAAGTCGGTGAGCGAGAAGACCGCCTCAATCTGGCGAATCTGGTCCTCCTCGATGTTGTCCCAGTAGTTGTCGCCCAGGAAGAGCAGGCGGCTCTCCGAGTGGTTGATGATGTGGATGATGTCGGCCGGGGTGAAGTCCTGGAGGATGGGGACGATGACCGCGCCGTAGGTGATGGTTCCGATATAGGTGATGCACCACCGCGGGTTGTTGCGTCCTACCAGGGCGATTTTGTCGCCGCGCTTGATGCCTGCCTTCTTGAAGAGCAGGTGTAGCTTGGCAATCTCCTTGGCCATCTCGTAGTAGGAAAACTCCTCTTTCTTGAAGTAGTCGGTCAGAGCGGCCATCTCACGATTCTCGCGGAAGCTCTGTTCGTAAATCTTAATCAGGTTCTCTTGTAACATGGTCGTATCTGTTTCGGTCTGCGGAACCCTCCCCCGTGGGGCCGGTTCGCTCGACAGGGGGTCAGCGGGGACGCGGTCTGCCCGCATGCTCCGATTGCGGAGCATCGTCTCTGCCGGCTCCGGTTTTGTCGCCCCGGGCGCTGCATCCGCGGCCGGGCGAGTCTTCCGCGCGCGGTTGCGCCTGTTTCGGGCCTACCTTGTCTGATTGCGTTCGCGCGCGCATGCGCGCGTGCGCGTTGGGGCGTTTTTCACGCCGGAGCGTGCCGCATGATGCAGTCATGCTGCAAACGGAGTGCCGCACGCTGCACGCCGGCTCACGCCTGCGGCGGCGTCTGGTCCTCGTGGGGCGGTCGGGGTTTCCAGATGTAGATTTTCGATTCGGTGCCGTGGAGCAGCCGCTCGATGTTCTTGCGGTGGGTGACGAGCAGCAGTACGGCAATGACGAACGAGAAGACGACGAAGGGCACCGAGTCGTTCACCTTGGGCGAGATGAGCGTGAAGACGGGGAAGCAGCAGCCCGCCACCATCGACGAGAGGGAGACGTAGTGCGAAATCATCAGCACGACGAGCCATACGCCGAAGCAGAGCAGCGCCACCGGGGGGTAGATGCCCGTGATGGCCCCCACCAGCGTGGCAACCCCCTTGCCGCCGCGGAATCCGGCGAAAATCGGGAAGATGTGGCCCAGCACGGCGGCGATGACGGCGGCAATCTTCAGATTGATGAGGTCGTTGTCACCGACGTGGACGTCGTATTTGAGCATCTCGAAAATCGTCACGGCCAGAAATCCCTTCAGGAAGTCGAGCGCGAAGACCGGAAGGGCGGCGCGCTTGCCCAGCACGCGGAGCATGTTGGTCGTTCCGGCGTTTTTCGAGCCGTGCTCGCGGATGTCGATGCCGTAGTATTTCTTGCCAATCCACACGGCACTCGGAATCGAGCCGAGCAGATAGGCAATGATTATCATGGTGATGGCGCAGTAGTATGTCAATATCATGGTCGGTTCGTTTTGCGGGTTGATAATGCAAACTTAATAAAATTTTCGGGAAACGGAAGCCCCGGTCGAAAAATCCGCCTGCGGGAGCTGGCAAATTCGGCGGATTTGAGTAACTTTGCGCTACATCTAAAAATTGACCTGATATGAATACTAAGGCTTTTCTCGAACCGATGGGGTCGTGGGCATGGTGGCGTTCGTGGTTTCTGATATTCTTCGGATGCGCCGTCATGGGTACGGGCTTCGTGCTCTTCATCAATCCCTACAACTTCGTGCCCGGAGGCGTCTACGGCCTCGGCATCGTGTTCCACAACATCTTCCCCTCCGTGCAGGTGGGTACCTTCGGCTACATGTTCGACGTGCCGCTGATGATTATCGCCATGCTCATCTTCGGAGGGCAGTTCGGTACGAGAACGGTCCTTGCCGCGCTCTTCACGCCCGGCTACATGAACATCCTCACGCGGCTGGTCTATCCCGACGCGGCGGCGGTCGAGAGCCTCGACCCGGCGCTGCTGCTCGGCGGCCGGCTCGACCTGTCGAACGACCTGCTGCTCACCTGCGTCATCGGCGCCGTGGTCATCGGCGTGGGCCAGGGCATCGTCGTGCGGCAGCAGGCCACCACGGGCGGTACGGACATCGTGGCGATGCTGCTCCAGAAGTTCGCGGGCCTCAAGTTCTCGACGGGCATCCTGCTGGCCGACGGTTCGGTGGTGCTGTCGGGTCTGGTGGTCATCGGCTTCGGCATCGGTACGGCTGAGGCGGAGCCCGCCGGCTGGATGCTGACGCTCTACTCGCTCATCACGATTTACATCACCTCGCGCGTCATCGCCTACATGCTCGACGGCGCCTCGTACGACAAGCTGCTCTTCATCATTACGGACAAGCACCAGGAGCTGCGCCAGTTCATCCTCGAGGACCTCGAGCGCAGCGCCACCTATCTGAAGGGCAAGGGCATGTACACCGAAGCGATGAAGGATGTCATCTTCCTGGTGGTGAGCCGCAAGGAGGTGCGCCTGGTCGAGCAGAAGATTCGCTCCATCGACCCGCGCGCCTTCGTGGTGGTGACCGATGCCTACGACACCTACGGCGAGGGCTTCAAACCGCTGCCCGACGCCGATACGATTCAGGCGGAGTGACGGCGCACCGACGCGCGGCCCAAACGCTATAAACCGGTAATGAAACAATTGGAAATTCAAGTAAATTCGCTGCGACCGCTCCAGGGCACCGGGCGGAAGCTCTTCGTCGAGACATACGGGTGCCAGATGAACGTGGGTGACTCGGAGATTGTCGTCTCGCTCATGCAGCGCGAGGGTTACGTCTATACCGACCGCATCGAGCAGGCCGACGTGATTCTCATCAACACCTGCTCGATTCGCGACAACGCCGAACAGCGCATCTGGGGGCGTCTGAACGAGTTGAAACGCTACCGCAAGGCGCGTCCGGGGCTCATTGTCGGCATCCTGGGCTGCATGGCCGAACGGCTGCGCGAGCAGCTGCTCGAGGGCCCCTGGGGCGTCGACGTCGTCGCGGGCCCCGATGCCTACCGCGACCTGCCGCGGCTGGTGCGTGAGGCCGAGGCGGGCGGCAAGGGGGTCAACGTGCTGCTCTCGACCGAGGAGACCTATGCCGAAATCGCCCCCGTGCGGCTCGACCGCAACGGCGTGAGCGCCTTCGTGGCCATCATGCGCGGCTGCAACAACTTCTGCTCCTACTGCGTGGTCCCCTATACGCGGGGCCGCGAGCGGAGCCGCGATGCGGCGACCATTGTCGCCGAGGCGCAGTCGCTCTTCGACAACGGCTACCGCGAGGTGACGCTGCTGGGGCAGAACGTCAACTCGTACCGCGCCGGCGAGGTCGACTTTCCGGAGCTGCTGCGCCGCGTGGCCTCCATCTCGCCGCTGCTGCGCGTGCGCTTCGCCACGTCGCACCCCAAGGACATGAGCGACCGTCTGCTCGAGACGATGGCCTCGATGCCCAACATCTGCCGGGCGATTCATCTGCCCGCCCAGTCGGGAGCCACCTCGATGCTCGAGCGGATGAACCGCAAGTATACGCGCGAGTGGTACCTCGACCGCATCGCCGCCATCCGCCGCTACATGCCCGACTGCGCCATCACGACCGACCTGATTGCCGGCTTCTCGGGCGAGACGGAGGAGGAGCATGCCGCCACGCTCTCGCTCATGCGCGAGGTGGGCTACTCGTGGGCCTTCATGTTCAAGTACTCGGAGCGCCCGGGCACCTTCGCCCAGCGCAACCTGCCGGACGACGTGCCCGACGAGGTGAAGAGCCGCCGCCTGCAGGAGATTATCGCCCTGCAGAACGACCTCTCGCTCGAGAGCAACCGCTGCGACGTGGGGCGCGAGTTCGAGGTGCTGGTCGAGAGCGAATCGAAGCGCAACAGCGGCCAGCTCTCGGGCCGCACGTCGCAGAACAAGGTGGTGGTCTTCGACCGGGGCAACCACCGCATCGGCGACTACGTGCGCGTGCGCGTGACGGGCTGCACCTCCGCCACGCTGCTGGGCGAGGAGCTTCCGGCAGGGGAGCCTCAGCCCGGGGCGGAGCGTTGAGCGGCCGCCGCACTCCGCCGCCCGTGACGCGGCGGAGCCGTGTTCCCGGAGCCACTCCGGGAACAAACCCTATTGTTGTACCTTTAATATAAAATTTACGATTCATGCGATTCGACGAACTGGATTTGGAGGATGAAATCCTCGACGGTCTGTACGATATGAACTTTCACGAGATGACCCCCGTGCAGGAGAAGACCATCCCGGTCATCCTCGAGGGGCGCGACATCATCGGCTGCGCCCAGACCGGTACGGGCAAGACGGCGGCCTATACGCTGCCGCTGCTCAACCGGCTGCTCATCGAGGGCAACGAGGACAACGTGGTCAAGGCGCTCATCATCGTCCCCACGCGCGAGCTGGCGCAGCAAATCGACCAGCAGTTCCAGGGCTTCTCCTACTACCTGCCCGTCTCGACCACGGTGGTCTACGGCGGCGGCGACGGCAAGGGCTGGGACATTCAGAAGCGGGGCATGCTGATGGGCTCCGACGTGGTGATTGCCACCCCGGGCCGCATGATTTCCCACCTGCAGAACAGCGGCGTCGACCTCTCGCACGTCGAGTGCCTGATTCTCGACGAGGCCGACCGCATGCTCGACATGGGCTTCAGCGACGACATCCTGAAGATTATCTCCTACCTGCCGCGCGAGCGTCAGACGGTGATGTTCTCGGCCACGCTGCCGCCCAAAATCCGCGAGCTGGCCAAGAGCATCCTGCGCAACCCGGCCGAAATCAACATCGCCATCTCGAAACCCAACGAGGCGATTGACCAGTCGGCCTACATCTGCTACGAGAGCCAGAAACTGGGCATCATCCGCGAGCTCTTCGCCAAGCCGTCGGAGTCGAAGACCATTATCTTCTCGTCGTCGAAGATGAAGGTCAAGGAGCTGGCCCATACGCTCAAGCGCATGAAGCTCAACGTGGCGGCCATGCACTCCGACCTGGAGCAGGCGCAGCGCGAGGAGGTGATGCTCGCCTTCAAGAACAACCGGGTCAACATCCTGGTGGCCACCGACATCGTGGCCCGCGGCATCGACATCGAGGACATCGGACTGGTCATCAACTACGACGTGCCGCACGACCCCGAGGACTACATCCACCGCATCGGCCGTACGGCGCGTGCCGACGCCACGGGCAGCGCCATCACCTTTGTCAACGAGGAGGAGCAGGGCAAGTTCCACCAGATAGAGAAGTTCATCGAGCGCGACATCCGCAAGGCGGAGCTTCCCGCCAGCGTGGGCGAGGGGCCGAAGTACGAGCCCGAGGAGAGCCGCAAGCGGGGCGGCCGCGGAGGCCGCAGCCGCAGCAAGGGGGGCGACGGACGCGGCCACGGGCGCGGACGCCGCGACCGTCTGCGCGACAAGCCGCGTTCGAGCAGCTCGGCGCCGCGTGACGAGCGCCCGGCCGACAGCGCCGGGGCGCCGACGTCGAACGACCGTCCCGCGGCTGCGGCCGATGCTGCGGCGACGAACCCGGTAGCGGCCGGCGCCGCTCCGACCGAAGGCGAGAAGCCCCGCCGCCGGCGTCACCGCGGAGGACGGCGCCATCGTCGCGGCGGCGGAGCCTCGGCAGAGGCCTCCTCGACCCCGGCAGCTCCGCAGGGCGGCGAGGCATAGCCACCCGGCTTCGGCCCGGCGGCGAAGGAGGGCTGCATTGCCGCTCCGGAGGGCTGCCGGCCCTTGACCCCGGCCCCACCCCAGAATCCCGGCCCCAGGCCCCGGAGGCCCAGCCTCTGAGCCCCGAACCGGACCGGACGCCGGACGCCGGACCCGGCTCCCGGTCTCCGATAGGACTCCGGGCCCGAGACCCGAAATCCGAACCCCAAATTGCTTATTCAACCTAAGAATCCAGGTAAAAACATGACCAACTTCAGAAAACTGCTCTCGCTGCTGGCCGCCGGCCTTGTCTGCTGGTGCCCGCTGCAGGCCCAAGAGGAGGGCTTCGACCTCACGTCGCAGCGCTCCGAATCGCAGGACGTACGCAAAGTCCCCGGCCACGTGGTCGACCACGGCGGCATCATCATCAACCCCACGCCTCACAGCCTCGAGGTCAACGCCGCACAGCGGCTCGACCTTTCGCGCGGCGTTGCCGTGAAGGACCGCCGCAAGGCCTTCTCCGAGGACGTGGACTTTCTCAAAGCCAATCGCCGCGGTCCCGTGGTCGACATCGACTTCGGCGCCAAGGCGGCCGCCCGCGCGGGCGTGAAGCCCCTCTCGGGAGCCTACGCACTGAGCGTCGGTGAGAAGGGCATTACGATTGTGGGCTACGACGAGCGGGGTGCCTTCTACGGCATCCAGACGCTCCGGCAGCTGGTCGCTTCGCCCGCTGCGGCCGGCGGTACGCTCCCCGCGGTGGAGGTCAACGACTATCCCGACCTGCCGCTGCGCGGCGTGGTCGAGGGCTTCTACGGAACCCCCTGGTCGCATGAGGTGCGCCTCTCGCTCATCGACTTCTACGGCCGCTTCAAGATGAACTGCTACATCTACGGCCCGAAGGACGACCCCTACCACAGCTGCCCCAACTGGCGGCTGCCCTATCCCGAGAAGGAGGCGGGCAACATCCGCGAGCTGGTCGAGGCGTGCCGCCGCAACCGCGTCGACTTCGTCTGGGCCATCCACCCGGGACAGGACATCAAGTGGAACGAGGAGGACTACGCCAATCTGGTGCGCAAGTTCGAGTGGATGTACGACCTCGGCGTCCGTTCGTTCGCCATCTTCTTCGACGACATCTCGGGTGAGGGTACCAACCCCGAGCGGCAGACCGAGCTGCTCAACCGTCTCAACGAGGAGTTCGTCCGGGTGAAGGGCGACGTGACGCCGCTGACGGTCTGCCCGACCGACTACTCGAAGCTCTGGGCCAACCCCACGCCGCAGGGCAGCCTGGCCATCTACGGCCGGACGCTCGACCCCTCGGTGGCGGTCTTCTGGACGGGCGACGTCGTCTGCAGCGACCTCACGCCCGAGACGTTGGAGTGGGTCAATTCGCGCATCCGCCGGCCGGCCTTCTACTGGTGGAATTACCCGGTGACGGACTACGTGCGCCACATCCTGATGCAGGGCCCCGTCTACGGCCTCGATACGACGCTCACGGCCGATGACCTGTGCGGTCTGGTGAGCAACCCCATGGAGCACGGCGAGGCCTCGAAGCTGGCTCTCTACGGCGTGGCCGACTATACGTGGAACGTCGCCGCCTACAACCCCATCGACAACTGGGAGCGCGGCCTTGCGCTCCTTGCGCCCGAGGTGCGCGACGCCTACCGCACCTTCGCCATCCATTCGTGCGATACGGAGACGGGCTACCGCCGCGACGAGTCGTGGGAGACCGAGACCTTCCGTCTGGCCGACCGTACGCCCGAGCGGGCTGCGGCGCTGCGTGCCGAGCTGGAGCGCGTCGTGCGCGTGCCGGCCCGGATGGAGCAGTGCGCCAACAAGGAGCTGCTGGCGGAGCTGCGGCCGTGGCTCGTCGAGTTCGGCAAGCTGGGCGAGCGCTGCCTGCGCGCCCTCGATTTGATGGAGCTCTATGCCGGCGGTGACGATGCCGCCTTCTGGGCCTCCTACGTCGCCAACCGCATGACGCCCGACCAGATGAAGGCCTACGAGGCCCATAAGTCGGGCACGATGAAGCTCCAGCCCTTCTACGAGCAGGCGATGGACGACATGGCCTCGGGCCTCTTCGAGCGGCTCACGGGCGAGAAACCCGCCGGGTGCAAGGGTATCGGGTCGTTCCAGAACCTGCGCACGACGCTCAGCAAGCTGATGTTCGACCACGACTCGACGACGCACTATACGTCGGGCGTCTCGCAGCAGGACGGCGACTGGATTGGCGCCGACCTGGGCTGCGTGCGCGACGTGCACGAGGTGGCCATCCTCCAGGGCCGCAACTCGGTCGACGACGTCGACTTCTTCGACCATGCGCTGGTCGAGGCCTCGGTGGACGGCCGGCAGTGGACGGCGCTGGGCGACAGCCTCCGCACGGTCTACGACATCCGCTGGACGGGTGAGCCGGTGCCGGCACGTTACGTGCGCCTGCGCCGCCTGGAGTCGCCCCGCACGCACTGGGCCTCGGTGCGTTCGTTCGAGGTGAACCCCGTGCGGGCCGAGCGGCTCGGCTTCGGGGTCGAGGCCGACGACCTGACGGCGGCGCTCTACGCCTTCGACCGCAACCCGTCGACCTCGTTCCTGCTCGACGGCGCGCTCCGCTTCGGGGTGCCTGCCGGTGCGAAGGGGTATACGATGCTCCTGCAGCCGGATGCCGATGCTGCGCCCGCGAGCGTGCGTCAGTATGCGGCCGACGGAACGCTGCTGTCCGAGACGCACGTCGATGCACCCCTCTTCCGCCTGACGCTTGAGTCGGGAGCCGCCCGCGTCGAGCTGGAGGGCGCCCTGCGCATCTTCGAAATCATCGCCGAGTAGCGGCGTTTGCTCCGGCAGACCTCTCTTCGTAGATTTGTCGGAACATCGTTGCCGGGAAAAACATGAAACAGGTCCGTGCCCTGAAAGGGATACGGACCTGTTTGTTAATGAATGGCTATCTTCAGGTAAATCATGTCTTTCAATTGTTTGCCCTTTTCAAAAATGGGATGGTCGTAATTATCCGTGAAAAAATCAGGTATCCGGTGTGAATAGACAAATCCGCATTGCTTGTAGAAGGAGAGGGTTTCGGGAGATTCTCCGGTCCCGACAAGCATTGTGTGACATCGAGCCTTGTAGTGCTCCAGAAGAAAAAATATCAATCTTTTCCCATACCCCCGGTGCTGGAACTGTGGATAGACCGCAATATTTTTGATTTCGTAGATGCCTTTGCCTTCTTCAGTTACAACGCATGCAGCTTTGACCTCGCTGTTTTCAGCCAGGACGAACATTTCCCCGCGTTCCAGATAGCGGTCAATCATCGACTCCTGCTCGTCGGCGAGGAGCAGTAAATCGAGATATTGCTTTTTGTTGCAAAGGACAGGATATATATCCATCATTTCAACTTTTATCGATGAATGGTTTGATTCGCGGGAAGCATATTTCTTCACGTGAGCCCTAAAATTAGACAATTGCAGCGTATTCAACAAATGTAGGCCAAATCTTATGGCTTCGGATTAAAATAATATGCTCCTGAGCTGTTTCATACAGTGTTGGTCGGCTCGATTATTTGATGGATAATGTCCTATTTGAGTGTTCTAAGTCGGGCAATTCGTTCATACGCTTTCTCGCAGAGGGCGGTTGCCGTGTTGCGATGTGTGACCATTGCTGGAAGCAATCAGAAGCGGAACGCCGGGGCTCATCGGTCGGCGGGGAAGCCGGGTCGGGTGTCCGGGGGCCGGTGCCGGGCCGCGGCGAGAAGGCGGACGATAAAAAATCCCCCTTTGCCAAAGGGGGACAAAGGGGGAATGTCAATACGGGTTCTTTCCGGATGAGCTCTGGTGCTGTTCACGTTGCCCTTGCTATTTCTGTCGGAAGTAAATCTGGAGCGGGACACCGAGGCTTTCGGCCAGCGGGAAAGCAGGACCGGGGCCGGGTCCCGGTGCCGGGCCGCGGCGAGAAGGCGGACGATAAAAAATCCCCCTTTGCCAAAGGGGGACAAAGGGGGAATGTCAATATGGGATTTTTCCAGATGCGGAACGAGCCGGGCTGCAACGGGTGCGGTCTCGGTCTACTTCTGCCGGAAGTAAATCTGGAGCGGGACACCGGAAAAATCCCAGTGTTCGCGGATGTTGTTCTCCAGGAAGCGGCGGTAGGGCTCCTTGATGTACTGCGGCAGGTTGACGAAGAAGGCAAACTGCGGCGTCGGCGTCGGGAGCTGCGTCACGTACTTGATGCGGATGTACTTGCCCTTGGTTGCGGGGGGCGGGTAGTTCTCGATGAGCGGCAGCAGCACCTCGTTGAGCTCCGAGGTGGCGATGCGCCGCTTGCGCGACTGATAGACCCGGATGGCCGTCTGCAGCACCTCGAGGATGCGCTGCTTGTTGATGACCGAGGTGAAGATAATCGGAATGTCGTTGAACGGTGCGAGCCGCTTCATCAGGAAGTCGCGCCACTCCTTCATCGTGTTGCTTCCCTTCTCCACGAGGTCCCACTTGTTGACCACGATGACACACCCCTTGCGGTTGCGGACAATCAGGTTGTGGATGTTCAAATCCTGCGACTCGAGCCCCTGCTGCGCGTCGAGCATCAGGATGCAGACGTCGGAGTTCTCGATGGCGCGGATGGAGCGCATGACCGAGTAGAACTCGAGGTCCTCCATCGTCTTGCCCTTCTTGCGCATGCCGGCCGTGTCGACCAGGTAGAAGTCCATGCCGAACTTGTTGTAGCGCGTGCGAATCGAGTCGCGCGTGGTGCCGGCAATCGCCGTGACGATGTTGCGTTCCTCGCCCAGCAGGGCGTTGGTCATCGACGACTTGCCGACGTTGGGGCGGCCGACGATGGTGATGCGCGGCAGGTCGTCCTCCTCCTCGGCCGCCGCATCCTCGGGCAGTGCCGCCAGGATGGCGTCCATCATGTCGCCCGTGCCACTGCCCGACATCGAGGAGATGCAGTAGGGGTCGCCCAGCCCGAGCGAGTAGAACTCGTGCGAGAGGTAAATCTGGTCGTTGTTGTCCACCTTGTTGCAGATGAGCAGCACCTTTTTCGACGAGCGGCGCAGGATGTCGGCCATCATCATGTCGAGGTCGGTGACGCCCGTCGCCACCTCGACCAGAAAGAGGATGACATCCGCCTCGTCGATGGCCAGCAGCACCTGGCGGCGGATTTCGTCCTCAAAGATATCCTCCGAGTTGACCGTATAGCCGCCCGTGTCGATGACCGAGAACTCCTTGCCGTTCCAGTCGGTGCGGCCGTAGTGGCGGTCGCGCGTGGTACCGGCCGTGGAGTCGACGATGGCCTGGCGCTGGCCGACGAGCCGGTTGAAGAGGGTGCTTTTGCCGACGTTGGGACGGCCTACTATTGCTACAAGACTCATATTCCGTAGGTTTTGGGGTGCAAAGATAGCGTAAATCCGCGAAGTAAAAAAGTTTTGGCCCCCGGAACCGCAAAAAAGGGGCCGCAACGGCTTTCATCGTTGCTGAAAATCCCTTCAGCCTCTGCCACGAAGCCTTCTCCCCGGGACTTCCGTTTCGGGACTTCCGTTCCGGGACTTCCGTTCCGGGACCTCCGCTCCGGGATCTCCGCCCTGGGACCTCTTCTTGGAGCCTCTCCCGAAACCTCCGCTCCGGAACCTCCACCTTGGTCCCTCTGCCGCGCAGAGCGGCCGTGGGCGTCAGGCCAGGTAGTGCGCCTCGGTGTTCGAGGCCTGCTCGGGGTAGAGCAGCACGAAGCTGTGTTCGGGGAAGTAGGTGCTCAGATAGTAGGAGATGCGGCTCATGGGCGCCTGGTAGGAGATGCGCTCCTTGCGGCTCATGATGAGCCAGATGCAGTCGTCGCGGCGCGAGTCGTTGGCCACGCCGAGCATCTCGTCCCAGTCGTCGAAGGTGTGGTACGACGCCTCGCCGGCCCGCTTGCCGTTCAGTTCGCGGATGTAGCGCAGCGTGGTCTCGGTGCCGTAGAAAATCATCCGGGCGCCGGTGTTGCGCGCGATGTTGCGCAGACGGTGCACCCAGCGCGGGAAGCCCGCCTCCTTCTCGGCCTGCGCGGGGCAGACCACCAGATGGCGCTGGATGGTCGACAGCGGCTGCTTCGAGCGGTAGATGAGCGTCATGGTGCTGTTCTGGCTCAACACGCCCTGCGCCGTGTTGCCCAGGAAGGTGTCGATGCGCCCCTGGCTGTGGTGCAGACCCATGACCAGGTCCGTAATCCGCTGCTCGCGGATGACGCTCGTGATGGCGTTGACCGTGTTGACGTCGTAGCGGAGCATCGCCTCGATGGGGTAGTCGCCCGCGGCGGCGGTCTTCTGGGCGATGCGCAGCGCCGTCTTGGCCCGCTTGATGTCGGGGCCGTTGTCCTGCAGGTGGTTGCTCACCGAGTTGAGGGCGAAGAGGCCGCCCTTGTCGCGCGGGGTCTTGATGGCGGTGCTCAGGTGCACCAGCTCCTCGACCGTCTCGTCGTTGGCCACCGGGATGAGAATCCGCTCGTCGTGTTCGTCGGGCTCCTCCGTCCGCCCGCCGCTCAGGGCGATGTTGTGGGCGCCGCGCTGGGCGGCGAAGGTCGAGATGGTGCAGGTGAAGAATATCATGAGGATGGTGCCGTTGAGCACGCTTTCGTTCAGCAGGCGGATGGGCTCGCCCTCGGGCGTATGGCCCAGGATGACGTTGTAGCCCACCATCACGGCGGCCAGCGTGGCGGCCACGTGGGCCGAGCTCAGGCCGAAGAGCAGCGTGCGCTGGTCGCGCGAGAGGCGGAAGGTCTTCTGTGAGAGGACCGCCGCGAGGTACTTGGCCGCCGTGACGCCGACGACCATCACGGCGCTCACCTCGAGCGTCTCCCAGCTCTTGAAGAAGGCGCGGTAGTCGATGAGCATCCCCACGCTGATGAGGAAGAAGGGGATGAAGATGGCGTTGCCGACAAAGTCGATGCGGTTCATCAGCGGCGAGGTGCGCGGGATGAGCCGCCCCATGGCCAGACCCGCCAGGAAGGCGCCGATGATGGGCTCCAGACCGGCGGCTTCGGCGGCGAAGGCCCCCAGAAAGACCATCATCAGCACGAAGATGTACTGCGCGATGTTGTCGCTGCAATGTTTGAAGAACCAGCGTCCGATGAGCGGGAAGAGCAGCGTGATGCCGGCGATGCAGGCCACCACCGAGCCGCTGAGCCGGTACCAGAAGGCCTGGTCGACCTTGCCCGTCGAGAGGCCCACGATGACGGTCAGCACCAGCAGGGCCAGCGTGTCGGTAATCATCGTGCCGCCCACGGCGATGACCACCGACTTGTCGCGGGCGAGCCCCAGCTTCGAGACCATCGGGTAGGCGATGAGCGTCTGCGAGGCGAAGAGCGCCGCCAGCAGGATGGAGGAGTGGAGCGCGAAGCCGAGGATGTAGTATCCGGCCAGGATGCCGAAGGCCATCGGAATCGAGAAGGTGTAGAGGCCGAAGACGATGCTGCGCCAGCCGTTGCGGCGCAGGTCGTTGACATCCATCTCGAGCCCCGAGAGGAACATGATGTAGAGCAGTCCGGCCGTACCCGAGAGGATGATGCTGCTGTCGCGCAGCACGAGGTTGAAGCCGTGGGGGCCGATGACGGCGCCGGCGATGATAAGTCCCAGCAGGTAGGGAATCCGCAGCTTGTTGAGCACCAGCGGGGCGGCCAGGATGATGGCCAGGATGAGCAGGAACTTGAGTATGGGGTCTTCGAGCGGCAGGGTGATGCCGGAGAGTGCGAGAAACATGGTCGGTGCGGTTTTTGGAGGTTGCGGAGCCGGTTCGGGCATGCCGTGCGGGTTCTCTTCCTGAGAAAAGGGCTGCGCCCGGGCTCCTTAGAAACAAATATACGAAAAATCGGCGAAAAAAAGAACGTTCCGCCCGTAATTTTCGCCCCGTGCTGCGGCTTCGGCGGGGGTCGGCAGCGATTCGCTGCGTGCGGGCGCTCTTGCCGTGGCGCGCGGGAGGCATCCGGCGGCAGCGGCGCATGCGGCAGGGGCGGACGGAGTGCTGCTCGGGTCGGACGGAGTGTCGCGGGGGTCGGATGAGGTGAGGTGTTGCTCGGGTCGGATGAGGTGCCGCGCCGGGTCGGACGGAGTGTCGCGCAAGTCGGCGAAAGTGCCGCGCCGGGCGGTAAAAAATCGGGCGGAGCGGTTGTTTTCCCGAAAAAAAATGTAACTTTGACGAAACATATCCTTGTGTCGATGGGTAAGAAAGTGGACAGAAAACTGCTCGGAGCGGTCCTGATGGGGTTCTTCATCATGGGCTTCTGCGACATTGTGGCCCCCATTACGGGGCGCATCGCCGCCGAGTTTCCGGCCGGGCGCCAGGCGGCCGTGAGCTTCCTGCCGACGATGGTCTTCCTCTGGTTCCTGCTTCTCTCGACCCCCGTCGCGGGGCTGATGAACCGCATCGGGCGCAAGGCCACGGCGCTGCTGGGCTACGCCCTGACGGCCGTCGGGCTGCTCGTCCCCTGGCTTGCGGGCGAGGGGTGCGCCCTGGGGTGGTACTTCGTCGGCTTCGGCCTGCTGGGCATCGGCAACACGGTGGTGCAGGTGGCCGTCAACCCGCTGCTGGCAACCATCGTGCCCGAAGAGCGGATGACGAGCTATCTGACCATCGGGCAGATTTTCCGCAACACCTCGCTGCTCCTGCTGGCGCCGATTGTCACGGGGCTCGTGGCGCTGACCGGCTCGTGGCGCCTGCTGCTGCCGCTCTACGCTGCACTGACCGTTGCGGGCGGGCTCTGGCTGCAGCTGACACCCGTTGCGGAGCCCGCAGCGGCGGCACGCACCGCCCGGAGCGGCGGCCGGCGGGGGCTTGCCGACAGCTTCCGCCTGCTGGGCAACCGCACGGTGCTCCTCTGCGCCGTCGGCGTGGCCTGCTTCATCGCGGCCGATGTCGGGGTGGGCTACCTCTCGGTGCGGCTCATCGATTCGCCCGACGCGATGCTCACCACGACGGGCTTCTACGCCTGCCGCATCGTCGGGACGCTGGTCGGCGCGTGGGTGCTGGCCCGCCGCTCCGACGTGAAGTACCTCGGCGGCAACATGACGGTGGCCCTCGCGGCACTCGCCGCCCTGGTGGCCCTGCCGCACGGCTCCGTATGGCCGGTCTACCTGCTGCTGGGGGTGCTGGGCTTCACGCTGGCCTGCGTCTTCGCCACCTTCTACGCCGTCGCCACGCGGGCCGTCGCCGCGGAGCAGGCCAACGGCGTGGCCGGGCTGATGATTCTGGCCATCTCGGCCGGCGCCCTCTCGGGTCCGGTCTGCGGGGCGATTGTCCGCTGGACGGGGGCCGCGGCATGGGGATTGCTCTTCCCGGCGGCGTGTGTCCTCTACATGCTCTGGGCCTCGGTGGTGCTGCGGCGGCGCGGCCGGAAAGAGATGAACAACCGATAACGAAACAAACCGAAAAACAGAAACGATTATGATACGCAGAATAGTGATTACCTCGCTGCTGCTCGTCGCCGCTCTGACGGCCTCGGCACAGCGCTCTCCGATTCGGGTGGAGTGGGGCATCATGGGCGGCGTGAACGTCCCCGAGTTCACCACCAACATGAGCAAGACCGAAATCCGCAACAAGCTGGGCTGGCAGGCCGGCATCATGACGGCGGTCAACTTCGGCGCCGTGGCCATCGAGCCGCAGATTCTCTATGTCCGCCAGGGGATGCGCATCCGCACCGAAGGCGAGGCGGAGGTCAACGTCAAGTCGAACTCCATCGACGTGCCGGTGCTCGCATCGCTGCGGCTGCTCCGTCCGGTGCGCATCTTCGCCGGTCCGGTCTTCACGGTGCTCAACGACTGCAAGCAGAAGTCGGGCGGTGACCTGCTCGACTTCGGGCGCGTGCGTCCGTCGGTCTCCTATACCGTGGGCGCGGGCATCACGCTGCTGCGCCACCTCTACATCGACCTGCGCTACAACGGCCAGTTCTCGAGCAAGAAGGATGTGGCGCTGCCCAACGACAAGGTGATGGGCAAACTCCGTTCCTACAACGTGGCGCTCAGCGTCGGCTATATCTTCTGACCATGACGGAGGCAGTCGGCAGAGAGATACTCGTCGAGGGGGTCGACCCCCGCGAGCTCTACGGAGCCCAGAACGTCTATCTGGACCAGATTCGGGAGCTGCATCCCCAGTTGAAGATTGTCGCGCGCGGCTCGTCGCTCAAGGTGCTCGGCCCGCGTGCCGAGACCGAGCGCTTCGAGAAGCACCTCGACGGGCTGGTGGCCTATTACCTCAAGTACGGCCACATCTCCTCGGAGGTGGTCTCGCAGGCCTTCTCGGGCGTGGCGCTGCAGGAGGCGCCCACCGACAAGGATGTAATCGTCTACGGCAACAACGGCAACATCATCCGCGCACGGACGGTCAACCAGCAGCGGCTGGTGAGCCTCTACGACAAGTGCGACCTGCTCTTTGCGGTCGGACCGGCCGGCTCGGGCAAGACCTATACGGCCATTGCGCTGGCCGTGCGGGCGCTCAAGGAGCGGCAGGTGCGGCGCATCATCCTGACGCGTCCGGCCGTCGAGGCGGGCGAGAAACTGGGCTTCCTGCCCGGCGACATGAAGGAGAAGCTCGACCCCTACCTGCAGCCCCTCTACGATGCGCTGAACGACATGATTCCCGCCGCCAAGCTGACCCGCTACATCGAGGAGGGGACCGTGCAGATTGCGCCGCTGGCCTATATGCGCGGCCGCACGCTCGACAACGCCTTCGTCATTCTGGACGAGGCGCAGAACACGACCCTCTCGCAAATCAAGATGTTCCTCACGCGCATGGGACGCAACGCCAAGTTCATCGTCACGGGCGACGTGACGCAGATTGACCTGCCGCGCAAGAGCGACAGCGGTCTGGTGCACACGATGGAGATTCTGCGCCGCGTGGAGGATATCGGCATCGTCGAATTCGACAAGCGCGACATCGTCCGCCACCCGCTGGTCAAGTACATCGTCGAGGCCTTCGACCGCGACGCCGCCGCATCGGCCCCCGCGCGCGGCGCTTCGGCTTCGCACGAAAACGAACAGAATGTATCACACAAAAACCAATAGAACCTTATGGATAAGAATCTGACAGCCCTCAAACCGGCGCTTGTCTGGAAACATTTCGCCGAAATCGTCCGCATTCCGCGCCCCTCGTCGCACGAGGAGCAAATCCGCCGCTACGTGCTCGACATGGCCCGTTCGCTCGGGCTCGAGTGCCGCGAAGATGCGGGCCACAACGTCTACGTGCGCAAACCCGCCTCGAAGGGGATGGAGAACCGCAAGGGCGTGGTGCTGCAGGCCCACCTCGACATGGTGCCGCAGAAGAACAACGACAAGGTCTTCGACTTCGAGAAGGACCCCATCGAGGCCTACATCGACGGCGAGTGGGTGACGGCCGACGGCACGACGCTCGGCGCCGATGACGGCATCGGCGTAGCCGCCATTCTGGCCGTGCTCGAGGACAACACGCTGCGCCACGGTCCCGTCGAGGCGCTCTTCACCGCCACGGAGGAGACCGGCATGGACGGCGCCTTCGGGCTGGAGGAGCACCTGCTCCAGGGGGACATCCTGCTCAACCTCGACTCCGAGACCGAGGGCGAGCTCTACGTCGGCTGCGCCGGCGGTCTGGACGCCAACATCACCTTCAACTACGAGGCCGAGCCGGTGCCCGCTGCCTGCGAGGCGCTGCGCATCGTGGTCAAGGGGCTCAAGGGGGGCCACTCGGGCATCCAGATTGGCTGCCAGCGTGCCAATGCCAACAAGCTGCTCTTCCGCTTCATCGGCCGCATGGCTGCCGACGAGGGGATGCTGCTCGCGTCGGTCGACGGCGGCGGTCTGCGCAACGCCATTCCGCGCGAGGCCGAGGCGGTTGTGCTGCTTCCCGCCGGCCGTTCGGGTACCGTCATCGAGGCGCTGAAGCACTTCGAGCAGGTCGTCGTGGCGGAGTTCGCCGGCATCGAGGATTCGATTGAAATGCACGCCGAACCCTGCGCGCTGCCCGAGCGGATGATTGCCCGCGCGGTGGGCGAGCGTCTGGTGCGGGCCGTGCTCGCATGCCCCGACGGCGTGCGCCGCATGTCGATGTCGATGCCCGGTCTGGTACAGACCTCGTCGAATCTGGCCCGCGTGGTCTCCGACGGGCGGACCGTCCGGCTGCAGAGCCTGCTGCGCAGCTCGGTCAACTCCGAGAAGGAGGAGCTGGGCCAGGCCTTCGAGGCGCTCTTCACGCTGGCCGGCGCGCGCGTCGAGCTGACGGGCAGCTACGACGGCTGGAAGCCCGATATGGACTCTCCGATTCTCAAGGCGATGACCGCCTCCTACGAGGCGCTCTACGGCTGCAAGCCTCTGGTGACGGCCATCCACGCCGGTCTGGAGTGCGGCATCATCGGCGGCAAGTATCCCGGTCTGGACATGATTTCGTTCGGCCCGACCATCTGCTACCCCCACTCGCCCGACGAGAAGGTCGACATCGCTTCGGTGGGCCGCTTCTACGAGTTCCTGGTCCACACGCTGGAGAACGTACCCCAAAAGTAGCAGACCTTGGAGACACGCGGCGTCAAATGGTTCGTAATCGTCAATCCCGTGGCCGGAGGCGGCCGCGGGCTTGACCATTTTCCGCAGATATCGAAGCATCTGCGCGATGCGTACATCCGCTGCGAACCGGTCTTCACCGAGCACAAGTTCCACGCCACGGAGCTCACGGTCACGGCCGTGAGGGAGGGCTACCGCCACATCATCGTCGTGGGTGGCGACGGAACGCTGCACGAGGTGGTCAACGGCCTCTTCATCCAGCAGGAGGTGCGCCCCGACGAGGTGCTGCTGGCGGTCATCGCCGTCGGCACGGGCAACGACTGGGTCCGCACGTTCGGCATCTCGAACCGCTACCGTGACGCCGTGCGGGCCATTGCCGAGGGGCACTCGTTCCTGCAGGACGTCGGCGTGGTCTCCTACGAGGAGGCGCACTACCGCCAGAGCCGCTACATGGCCAACGTGGCCGGCGCGGGGTTCGACGCCCACGTGGTGCGCAAACAGTCGCATCTGAAGAAGAAGGGCCACAAGCACCGCTGGCGCTACACGTGGTGCGTCGTGAACTCCTTCTTCCGCTACAAGTCGACGGGCGTGAAGGTATGGGTCGACGACCGGCTGGTCTACAACAACCTGCTGCTGAGCATCGCCATCGGTATCTGCAAGTACAACGGCGGAGGCATGCAGCCGCTGCCCGAAGCGGTGGCCGACGACGGCATGTTCGACGTCTCGCTCATCCGTCCGGTCCACTTCTGGCACCTGCTCTTCCGCTTCCACTACCTCTTCAACGGCGGCATCTACCGCATCCGCCACATCCTGCGCGAGCGGGGTAGCCGCATCCGGATTGAGTCCTCGCCCGAGGTCTCGGTCGAGGTCGACGGCGAGCTGCTGGGCGAGTCGCCGCTCGAGTTCTCGGTGCTCCACCGCGCCATCCGTGTGGTGGTGGGGCGTGAATTCCTGGCCGGGCGGCTTGAGCGCAGCGCCGGCGCCGGGCCGCAGCCTTCGACGCCGGATGCCTGAGCGGGCGCCGTCGTCTCGGGCCGCATGCGGAGCAGGCCAGATATGAAAAATCCCGGAACATTGCCGTTCCGGGATTTTTCGTGTGTGGAGGTGCCGCACATCCGCGAAGTGCGGCTCCGAACACTGCGGCCGGGTTTGCTGCTGCGCCGGGCGGGGGCTGCAAGGACCGGCCGCGGAGGTCCGCTTCGTCGCGGCGTCCGGGCCGATGCGGGGGTCAGTCGACCGTCTCGAGGATGTCGACCTCGGTGAAGGTCCACCCGAAGAGGTCGTTGGCGCACTCGAGCTCCAACTGTCGGATTTGCGACAGGTCGGTCGTGTCGGCCAGCACGGCGTTGAAGAAGGCGCCCATGGTCTGGTAGGTGTTGTTGACCTTCAAGGCGAAGCACTTGTAGAAGCCGTGCTGCTGTTCGTAGTTCAGGCCGGCGGGCAGCACGCCCTGGGCCACCAGATAGGGGTAGGGGTAGATGTGGCGCATGTTGCGGGCGTCGGCGTTGAGCTCGTCGACGATGGTGGTCACCACGACCATGTCCACCGTGTCGCTCACGCCCGGCATCTCGAGGAAGGTGACGTAGACCGGATAGCTCGCCTCGAGCTGTCCCGACACGTCGTCGGCGAAGAGCGAGAATTCGGCGTCGGTCAGGTCGTCGAGGTAGACCATCTGGCGGTAGTCGCGCAGCGCTTCGCGCATCGCCTTGCGCTCCTGGTCGTTCCAGCGGCACTGCTGCGAGCAGCCCGCGAGGCCGGCGGCGAAGAGCGCCAGCACCGGAATGCAGAGTAGAATCTTTTTCATCCTTTCTTGGTTGTTGGTTTGCTTCCTCGCAACGGAGCAATCCCTGTGCCAAAAAAGTAGTATCTTGCGGTGCCATATTTAATATAAGCGGCGACGATGGATTTCAATCGCTATATCACGACAGCTGAGTTTCATGAACTTGCAGAACTTCTCCGGACCGAAGGGCGGCTTGTTGCGTTTGCTCCCGGGGAGCCGTTCGCGCGTCAGGATGAGCGCAATCGCCATTGCGGACTGGTCGAAGAGGGGGCTTTTCGCTATGTGCATCTTACCTCTCGGGGGGAATCCCATGTGGTGGGTTATGCCTTTGCCGGGGAGTTTGTGGGCGACTACATCTCGATGAGCAGCGGTCGTCCGTCCTGGGTCGGAATCGAGGCAATCTGCGAAAGTCGTGTATGGACTCTTGAGCGAGACACTCTGGAGGCTTTTTATGCAGTGGATGCGGCGCATGAGCGACTCGGGCGCCTGTTTGCGGAGCATCTGCTGTCCGAGGTCTATGAACGGTTGCTGCAATCTTACGTCACTTCGCCTCAGGACCTTTATGAAATATTGTTGCGCCGCTGTCCCAATCTGTTGAATTTCATATCGCTGAAGGAGCTGGCCTCCTTCCTGCGCATTCGTCCCGAAACCTTGAGTCGCATCCGGCGCCGCATTTTGTAGATTTCTTGATTCTAATCAAGATTGACACGGAAAAAATCCGATACTTTTGCCTTCATGAAACAGGCAGTCGTTATCGGAGCTACGTCGGGAATCGGGCGCTCTCTTGCATTGAAACTTGTTGCAGCCGGCTGGCGGGTAGGTGTGGTTGGACGCCGCGAAGCGTTGCTGCGTGAATTGAAGGAGCGTTATCCAACCGCTTTTTCATATGCTGCAGTCGATATTGCACAACCGGCCGCCTGTCTGAACGCTCTGTCGGATTTGGTCGAGCGGATGGGAGGGATGCACCTCTGTGTCGTATGCGCCGGCACGGGCGAACTGAATCCGTCGCTCGATTTCACCCTTGAAGAGCCCTCCATCTTGACCAACGTACGGGGCTGGACGGCCGTGGTGGACTGGGCGTACAACTATTTCGAAGGTCGGGGTGGAGGAGACCTTGCGGTTGTTACGTCGATTGGCGGATTGCGCGGAAGCGCGTCGGCTCCGGCATACAATGCCTCGAAAGCCTATCAGATTAATTATGTCGAGGGGTTGTGTCAGCGAAGCGTACAATCTGCCTCGAATGTCCGGATAATGGAGATTCGTCTCGGCCTGGTTGATACGGCGATGGCCAAAGGCAGTGGCTTGTTCTGGGTGATGCCCGTCGACCGGGTAGCGAATCAGGCGTTGAATGCCCTGCTCAAGGGCCGACGATTAACCGTTGTTACCCGCAGATGGTTGATTGTCGGCTGGATACTTCGTATATTGCCCCAATTCTTGTATCTTAGATTGTAATCAGAAGAACGAGTCTCTCCTGGCAGCGGGAATTTTGCTTCTGACAGATGATTGGCGTGGATTTGTTGCCCTCCGCCGTTCTTCACCATCTTTGCGGGTCAATCTTTTTCCGAAAGAGGTCCGGGGTGCCGGACGGGAAGCGGCGCAGCGTGAGAAGGGTCGGGGAGGACGGTGGACAGCCGCACGACCTGCAAAAAAACGGAACAAAACAGGCAAAAAAGAGAAATTTTGTCTACTTTTGCGCTTTCGTTCCAAACAAGAATCCTCGAAATGAAACTCTTCACGTTCAGGCCCAAACTCGTCGACACGCTCCGCAACTACTCGCGTGCCGACTTCATGCGCGACCTGATGGCCGGCGTCATCGTCGGCATCGTCGCCCTGCCGCTGGCCATCGCCTTCGGCATCGCTTCGGGCGTCTCGCCCGAGAAGGGCATCATCACGGCCGTCATCGCCGGCTTCGTCGTCTCGCTGCTGGGCGGCAGCCGCGTCCAGATTGGCGGCCCGACCGGCGCCTTCATCATCATCGTCTACGGCATCGTCCAGGAGTACGGCGAGGCGGGACTTCTGGTGGCAACGCTCATGGGCGGCGTGCTGCTCCTGCTCATGGGGCTCTTCCGGCTGGGTACGGTCATCAAGTTCATTCCCTATCCCATCATCGTGGGCTTCACGAGCGGTATTGCCGTGACCATCTTCACCACGCAGGTGGCCGACATCTTCGGCCTCGACTTCGGCGGCGAGAAGGTGCCGGGCGACTTCATCGAGAAGTGGGCCCTCTACTTCCGCCACTTCGACACGGTCAACTGGTGGAATACGCTCGTCGCCGTGCTGAGCATCGCCATCATCGCCCTCACGCCGAAGCTCATGCGCCGCATCCCCGGCTCGCTCGTGGCCATCGTCGTGATGACGGCAGCCGTCTGGGCGCTGCGCCGCTATGCGGGCATCGACTCCATCGACACCATCGGCGACCGCTTCACGATTCGCTCCGAGCTGCCCGCCGCGGCGCTCCCGGCCCTCGACTGGGAGGCCGTGCGGAGCCTCTTCCCGGTAGCGGTGACCATCGCGCTGCTGGGGGCCATCGAGTCGCTCCTCTCGGCCACGGTAGCCGACGGCGTCATCGAGGACCGCCACGACTCGAACACCGAGCTCATCGCCCAGGGTGCGGCCAACCTGCTGACGCCCCTCTTCGGCGGCATCCCCGCCACGGGCGCCATCGCCCGCACGATGACCAACATCAACAACGGCGGTCGCACCCCCGTGGCGGGCATCGTCCACGCCGTCGTGCTGCTGCTCATCCTGCTGCTGCTCATGCCCCTGGCGCAGTACATTCCGATGGCCTGCCTGGCGGGTGTGCTGGCCGTGGTGGCCTACAACATGAGCGGCTGGCGCACCTTCAAGGCGCTACTGCGCAACCCCCGCTCGGATGTGGCCGTGCTGCTCATCACCTTCTTCCTGACGGTGGTCTTCGACCTGACGGTGGCCATCGAGGTGGGGCTGCTCATCGCCTGCGTCCTCTTCCTCAAGCGGGTGATGGAGACCACCGAGATTTCGGTCATCCGCGACGAAATCGACCCCAGTGCCGGCACCGACCTGACGCTGCACGAGGAGCACCTCACGGTGCCCGAGGGGGTCGAGGTCTACGAAATCAACGGCCCCTACTTCTTCGGCATCGCCACCAAGTTCGAGGAGCTGATGGCCCAGATGGGCGACCGCCCCAGGGTGCGCGTCATCCGCATGCGCAAGGTCCCCTTCATCGACTCGACGGGCCTGCACAACCTCACGACGCTGTGCGAGATGTCGCGCCGCGAGAAAATCGAGGTGGTTCTCTCTGGCGTGAACGAGCAGGTGCACGGAGCGCTCGAACGGGCGGGCATCATCGAGATGCTGGGCGGCGAGAACGTCTGCCCCAACATCCACGTGGCGCTCGAGCGTGCCGCACGGCTCGTTGCGGCGCGGAGCTGACCCGCACGGTCGTGGACGGCTCTACGGAGAGGCGGCCCGGAGTTTCGGCTCCGCGCCGCCTCTTCTGTTTCCGGGGCGGGGCAAATACAGTGCGGGAAGAGGACTTTGTGAAGGCCGGCTCCGCAAAGAGGGGACCGTCGCCGTGCGGAGGTCGCAAAAGTCCCTTGCGGAGTGCCGTTTGCGTACGAATTGAAAAGCGTTTCCGGACGGAATTCCTTATCTTTGTGGAGGAAGGAGGTGCCGCCTCTCCCCACGTACGGTCTGCACCGTCAACGCACCCGGAGGGCGGTGTGCGCCTCACCCCTTTCCTGTTTTTGTTATCCTGTTATCCGGACAAACCGCATCATGATTCGCAAACTGATTGGAATGGCCCTTCTGCTTCTCCTGACGGGGTGCAGCGGCACGGAGGCTCCCCGTCACGGAGCGCTCACCCTATGGTACGACAGACCTGCCTCGCGCTGGGTCGAGACGCTTCCGCTGGGCAACGGCCGGCTGGGGGCCATGCCCGACGGCGGGCCTGCGGCCGAGCACATCGTGCTCAACGACATCTCGCTCTGGAGCGGCTCCGAGCAGAACACCGACAACCCCGAGGCCGGCGAGTGGCTTCCCCGCATCCGCGCCCTGCTGCTCGAGGGGCGCAACCTCGAGGCGCAGCGGCTCATGTACCGTCACTTCGTCTGCCGGGGTGGAGGCTCCGCCGGTGCGGCCTACGGCAGCTACCAGCTGCTGGGTGCGCTCGATATCCGGCAGCAGCTTCCCGACAGCTCCGACGTCGGAGCCTATGAACGGGGCCTGAACATCGGCGACGCGACGGCCTATACGCGTTTCGAGTCGGGCGGCGTGCGGTTTACGCGCGAATATTTCGTCTCGCGCACCGCCGATGTCGTGGCCGTGCGGCTGCGCGCCTCCCGGCCCGGAGCGCTCAACTTTTCGGTGCGGCTGTCGCGCCCCGAAAACGCCCGCTGCTCGGCCGGGCGGGGGGAGCTGCGGATGGAGGGCTCGCTGCCGAGCGGCCAGGAGGGGGTCGAAGGGATGCGCTATGCCGCCCGTGCGGCGGTGAAGGGCAACGGCCGGCTCGACGAGGAGGCGGGAGCCCTGCATGTGAGCGATGCCGACGAGGCGGTGATATACCTCTCGGCCTCGACCACGTGGTGGAGCGACGACTGCGGGCGGATGACCGACTCGCTGCTCGATGCGGCCCTTGGCTGTGATTTCGATTCGCTGCGCGAGGCCCATACGGCCGACTACCGCCGCTATTTCGACCGTGTTTCGCTCGATTTGGGCGAGGCGCCCGACCTGCCCACCGATCGGCGGCTCGAACGGTTCGATTCGCTGCCCGACCCGGCGCTTGCGGCGCTCTACATGCAGTACGGCCGCTACCTGCTGCTCAGCTCGACGCGCGAGGGGTCGCTGCCGCCCAATCTGCAGGGGCTCTGGGCCAATACGGTTGACACCCCCTGGAAGGGGGACTACCACCTGAACATCAACGTCGAGATGAACCACTGGCTCACCGGCCCGGGCAATCTGTCGGAGCTCCAGCAGCCGCTCATCGAGCTCGTCCGGCGCATGGTCCCCTCGGGCGAGCGGACCGCCCGCTGCTTCTACCGCTCGGAGGGGTGGTGCGCCCACGTGCTGGCCAATCCGTGGAACTTCACGGCGCCGGCCGAGAATCCCGCCTGGGGAGCAACCAATACGGGCGGGGCCTGGCTGGCGCTGCACCTCTGGGAGCAGTACCGCTTCACGGCCGACACGGCCTACCTGCGCAGCGTCTACCCCGTGATGCGGGGTGCGGCGCGCTTCTTCCTCGACAATCTCATCCCCGAGCCCGAGCACGGATGGCTGGTGACGGCCCCCACCTCGTCGCCCGAGAACGGATTCTACGACGAGAGCCCGACGGAGATTACCTACGTATGCATGGGCTCAACGATGGATACGCAGCTGGTGCGCGAGCTCTTCGGCGCCGTCACCCGGGCCTCGGAGCTGCTGGGCTGCGATGCCGATTTTGCCGCACGGCTGCGTGCCACGGCGCTGCGGCTGCCGCCCCATCAGGTCAGCGAGTCGGGCTACCTGCTTGAGTGGCTGAAGGACTACCGCGAGATGGAGCCCCACCACCGCCACGTCTCCCACCTGTTCGGCCTCTATCCCGGCACGCAGCTGACGCGCCGCCGTACGCCCGAGCTGATGTCTGCCTGCCGGGCGACGCTCGAACGTCGCGGCGACGAGGGCACGGGATGGTCGCGCGCCTGGAAAATCGCCTTCTGGGCCCGTCTGGGCGATGGCAACCGCGCCTACCGCCTCTTCCACAACCTGCTCCAGCCGGCGCTCGTCGAGGGTTCGGCCGACGAACGCAGCGGTACCTATCCCAACCTCTTCTGCGCCCATCCTCCCTTTCAGATTGACGGCAACTTCGGCGGAGCGGCGGGCATTGCCGAGATGCTGCTGCAGAGCCACGACGGCTGCATCGATGTGCTGCCGGCGCTTCCCGACGCCTGGCCCGAGGGCGAGTACCGGGGGCTCAAGGCGCGCGGTAACATCACGGTCGGCTGCCGCTGGTCGCAGGGGCGGGTCCGCGAGGTGACGCTCTGCAGCGAGGCCGACTGCCGCGTGACGCTCTGCGTGCCGGGCGGCGAGTCGCGCGAGGTGAGCTGCCGCGCCGGCGAGCCCTGCACGCTGCGCTTTAGCTGACGGTTTTCCAGGAGACGAAAAAGCGGGGAGGGTTCCACGTCGGAACCCTCCCCGCTTTTTCCCTATCGGTCGTCGCCCGGCCTTCAGAAGGTGCCGAAGCGGAAGACAATCTTCTGGCAGTAGAGCTCGCCGGGGTGGAGCAGCGGCGAGGGGAAGTCGGCGTGGTTCACCGCATCGGGGTAGTTCTGACACTCGAGGGCCACACCAGCGTAGTCCTCGTAGCGGCCTCCCGACTTGGTCTCGGGACATCCGCCCGAGAGCCAGTTGCCCGTGTAGAGCATCACGCTGGGCTGCGACGAGAGCACCTCGACGCGGCGTCCCGACCGCGGGTCGCGCAACTCGCCCACCTCGCCCAGGATGTTGGGCTTCCAGCCGTCGATGATGAAGGGGTGGTCGTAGCCGCGGAAGTCGCGGATGTGGTTGAACTCCGAGTCGATGCCGGGTCTCAGGGTGCGGAAGGTGCGGAAGTCCTGCGGCGTCCCCTCGACGTCGAGGATGCGCCCCGTGGGAATCTGCCGTTCGTTCATCTCCAGCACGTGCGACGAGTTGAGCCGCAGCTCGTGGTCGAGCACCGAGCCCGAATGCTCGCCCGAGAGGTTGACGTAGACGTGGTTCGTCAGGTTGACGGGCGTCGTCCGGTCGCACTTGGCCAGATAGGTGATTTCGAGCGCGTTGTCGTCGTCGAAGTCGAAGACCGCCTCGACGTTCACCTCGCCCGGGTAGCCCTGGTCGCCATCCTCCGACGTGAGGGCCATCACCACGCGGTTCTCCTCCACGCGGCTCTCCCAGATGCGGTTGGCGAAGTTCTTCGTGCCGCCGTGCAGGTGGTTCACGCCGTTGTTCACCTCGAGCCGGTACTCCTTGCCCTCGACCGTCATCCGCCCGTAGGCAATCCGGTTGGCCACGCGGCCCACGCTCTTGCCCAGCGCCGCGCTGTCGTAGAAGTAGCCCTCGGGATGCTTGTATCCCAGCGCCACGTCGTCGATGTGCCCCTCGCGGTCGGGGACCTCAATTGAGACAATCGCCGCACCGTAGTTGGTCACCCGTACGCGGCCGCCCCGGCTGTTGCTCATCGTATAGAGGATGATGGCCTCGCCTTCGGGGGTCATGCTCCAGAGATTCTGTTCGATTTCAATCATGGTGTTCGCTTTTTTGTCGGTTGTCGGTTCCGCCGCCGTGCGCTACTCGGCCGGCTGCAGACGCTCGAGCAGGTTGTCGATGCGGCGCAGCGTCTCCTGCTTGCCGATGAACGAGGTGACGTCGTACATGCCGGGGCCCTTGCCCGCACCCACGAGCGCCAGACGCAGCGTGTTCATCACCTGCCCCATGGAGTAGCCCTTCTCCTCAATCCAGCCGTGGACAATCCGCTCGGTGTTCTCGAGCGAGAAGTCGTCGATGCCCTCCAGCACGGCGCGCACCTCGCGCAGGATGCGCGGGTTGTCGCCCTTCCAGTACTTGCGCACCTGCTTCTCCTCATACTCGGTCGGAGCCACGAAGAAGAACGAGGTGAGGTCCCACAGGTCGGTGATGAGCGAGGCGCGCTCCTTCATGATGCCTGCGGCACGTCCGGCCACCTCGTCGGAGACTTCGATGCCGTGCTCGCGCAGAATCGGCTGGTAGACGGCCGCCAGCTCGGCGTCGCTCTTGCGGTGCATGTACTGGGCGTTGAACCAGCGCGCCTTGTCGGGCTGGAAACGGGCGCCCGACTTCGAGACGCGGTCGAGCGAGAAGCTGTCGATGAGCTCCTGCATCGTGAAGAGCTCCTGCTCGGTGCCGGGGTTCCAGCCCAGCAGCGCCAGCATGTTGATGAAGGCCTCGGGGAAGTAGCCGTCTTCGCGGTAGCCGCGGGCCGTCTCGCCCGTCGTGGGCGACTTCCAGAAGAGCGGGAAGACGGGGAAGCCCATCTTGTCGCCGTCGCGCTTCGAGAGCTTGCCGCCGCCCGTAGGCTTGAGCAGCAGCGGCAGGTGGGCGAAGGCGGGACGCGAATCCTCCCATCCGAAGGCCTTGTAGAGCAGGTAGTGCAGCGGCAGCGAAGGCAGCCACTCCTCACCGCGGATGACGTGCGAAATCTCCATCAGGTGGTCGTCGACGATGTTGGCCAGGTGGTAGGTGGGCAGCGCGTCGGCCGACTTGTAGAGCACCTTGTCGTCGAGCGTCGAGGTGTTGACCTCGACATGGCCGCGAATCAGGTCGTCCATCTCGACCATCTGGTTCTCGGGCATCTTGAAGCGGATGACCCACTGGTCGCCGCGCTCGATGCGGGCGCGCACCTCGTCGGCCGGCAGGGCGAGCGACGTGGCGAGCTTCTCGCGCACCGTGTAGTTGTAGGCGAAGGCCTCGCCGTGCGCCTCGGCCTCCTTGCGCAGCGCCTCGAGCTCCTCGGCCGTGTCGAAGGCGTAGTAGGCCCATCCGGCATCGACGAGCTGGAGGGCGTACTTGAGGTAGATTTCGCGGCGCTCGCTCTGGCGGTAGGGGGCGTGGGGACCGCCCACGCCGACGCCCTCGTCGATTTCGATGCCGCACCACTTGAGCGAGTCGAGGATGTACTGCTCGGCGCCCGGGACGAAGCGGTGCGAATCGGTATCCTCGATGCGGAGCAGCATCACGCCGCCGTGGTGGCGGGCGAAGAGGTAGTTGTAGAGTGCCGTGCGGACGCCGCCGATGTGCAGCGGGCCGGTGGGGCTGGGTGCGAAGCGCACCCGAACGGGTCTTTCCATATCGTTTTTCAAATTTTGAATATCCTTGCTCAAGCGTTCCGTGCACGGTTGCGTGCGCGTTTCGCGTATTCGTTTTTCGTTTCGTGCGGCTCTCCGCTTCGTGCGGCAGCGCACACCTGCGGGCGGCGTGCCCGGGCGGGTGTGCGCTCCGTAGCGGTTGGCGGCGGAAGGTGCCGGGTGCGGGTTCGCAACGGTTCCGTTTTCACACCGGCCCCGGTTCCGGGATGGCAGTTGCGCGCGGTCCCGTTGCGCGGCGGCCCGGTTTTTGGGTGGTGCGGGAGGCCTCGGCGGTTGCCGCAGCCCTCAGCCGTTGCCGTGGGGCGGCGTTGCGCCGGTTTTCAGCCGGTAGGGCGGGTGTCATCCCCGCCCCCCCCTTGGGCGCCGCTACTTGACCCGGTACTCGAGCCGCATGGTGATGCGGGCCTTCTTCTGGCGCGACGAGGTGTTGAACGACCCTCCGGCCGAGAACTCCTCGTTGGTGTTGGCCCCCGTAATCTGGAAGACGCCCATGCGCGCCGAGGCCACGCGGCCCAGCTTCGCACCGGCGTTCCGGGCAATCTTCTCGGCGCGCGTGCGGGCATCGGCCGAGGCGGTCTCGATGAGCCCCATCTTCACGTCGTCGAGCTTCGTGTAGTAGTAGTCCGGCGCCATCACCTCGATGCCCACGCCCTGGGCCATGAGCGACGAGATTTCACGCGAGATGGCCTCGACCTTCTCCACCTCGTTCGACTCGACCGTAAAGCGCTGCCGGAGCAGGTAGCCCGTGAAGCGCTGGCCGGCCCAGTTGCCGTTGGCGTTGTAGATGGCCGTATACTGCTTCTCGACGTTGACAAACTCGAAGACCACCGCCTCGGCGGGGAGCCCCCGCTCGGCGAGGAACTTCTGGACCTTCGCCTTGCCGGCCTCGATTTCGGCATAGCCCCGGGCGACGTTCTCCGCTTCGGCTGTCAGGACGCCCGACCAGACAATCAGGTCGGAGGTGAACTCCGTCTCGCCCAGACCCGTGACGGTGACGGTCTCCTGAGCACGGTACTTGTAGGTGTAGTAGCGGCCCAGCAATACAACGCAGACGATGGCCGTCACTCCCAGAATGAGGTACTTGCTTTTCATGGTTCGAACTCTGTTTTAGGTTATCGGGTTGGTTGTCTCAATCGGGACGGGGTTCGGGGCGGAGGGCCGGCGGCGGGGCCGCAGGCGCCCCGCGCGGACGCCGAATCAGACGTTGAACAGGAAGTGCATGATGTCGCCGTCCTGCACGACGTAGTCCTTGCCCTCGATGCCGATTTTGCCGGCGTCGCGGCAGGCCTTCTCCGAGCCCAGCGTCACGTAGTCGTCGTACTTGATGACCTCGGCGCGGATGAATCCCCGCTCGAAGTCGGTGTGGATGATGCCGGCCGTCTGGGGCGCCTTCATGCCGCGCACGTAGGTCCAGGCGCGCGTCTCGTCGGCTCCCGTGGTGAAGAAGGTCTCGAGGTTGAGCAGCCGGTAGGCCGACTTGATGAGCCGGGCCACGCCCGACTCCTCGAGGCCGAGGTCCTCGAGGAACATCTGACGCTCCTCGTAGCTCTCCAGCTCGGCGATGTCGGCCTCGGTGGCGGCGGCGATGATGAGCATCTCGGCCTTCTCGTCGGCGATGGCGGCCCGCACCGCTTCGGTGTAGGCGTTGCCCGTCGCGGCGCTCTTCTCGTCGACGTTGCAGACGTAGAGCACCGGTTTGTCGGTCAGCAGGTTGAGGTCGGCCACCAGCTTGTGGTCCTCCTTGTCGAGCTCGACCGTGCGGGCGCTCTTGCCCTGCTCGAGCACGGCCTTGTACTGCAGCAGCAGCTCGACGGCGCGCTTGGCCTGCTTGTCGCCGCCCGAGGTGGCCGCCTTCTGGGTCTTTGCCAGACGGTTCTCGACCGTCTCGAGGTCCTTCAGCTGGAGCTCCGTGTCGATGATGCCCTTGTCGCGCACGGGGTCGATGGAGCCGTCCACGTGGGTGATGTTGCCGTTGTCGAAGCAGCGCAGCACGTGGATGATGGCGTTCGTGTTCCGGATGTTGCCCAGGAACTTGTTGCCCAGACCCTCGCCCTTGGAGGCTCCCTTGACCAGACCGGCGATGTCGACAATCTCGATGGTGGTGGGGATGACCCGCTTCGGATGGTCGATTTCGGCCAGACGGACCAGCCGCTGGTCGGGCACGGTGATGACGCCCACGTTGGGCTCGATGGTGCAGAAGGGGAAGTTGGCCGCCTGGGCCTTTGCGTTGGAGAGGCAGTTGAAAAGCGTCGATTTGCCGACATTGGGCAGTCCGACGATGCCGCATTGTAAAGCCATTATCTGAATTCTGATTTTCGTTTCGTGCTGCAAAGATAACCAACTTTTCGGGAACGGGATGCGGGAGCCTCTTTATTTTTCGGGTGGAGGCTCCTGTGTGTGGACTCTGTTTCAAATCTTTTGGCCCGGGGCGGGACGGCTGCCGGGGGCCGCGGGGCAAAATATCGCGGGTAATGCTTGCCTCGATGCGCATTAATGCGTATCTTTGGAGGTCAAAAAGAGCCTTGAAATTATGGATTTGAAAACGATACGGGAAGAGTTGTCGCGGCTCGAATCGCTCGTCGGCGGCTGGCAGGCCGCGGCGGAGGTTCCGGCCGTCGAGCGCGACCTGGCGCTCGAACTGCTCCGGAGGCTGTACGAGCAGCTGCGTTTCGACGCCCTCGGGGCGCCGCAGCCCGAAGAGACCGGGACGGGGGCCGTCGAGGTGCCCGAGAGCATCGACCTGGACGAAATGCTCGCCCTCGAACCGGTTGCCGCCGCTGCCGTGGAGGAGTCTGCGGCGGCTGCGGACGACGACAACGAGGCCGAAGCGGTGATGAAGGCCGAAGAGGCTGCGGCCCCGGCCCCCGGTTCGCCCGAGGCGCGTGCGGCGGCGGCCGAGGAGGCTGCTGCCGAGACGGTCGAGGTGGTGACGGCCACCGTCGACGAGGAGCGCACCGACGCTGCCGGGAAGAATGTTCCGGAGACGCCTGCCGCCGAAAAGACTGCTCCGGAGGAGCCTGCCACCGCGACATCCGCCGCCGAAGAGGTCAAGGAGGTCGTAGAGGCCTCGCCTGCGGAGCCGGTATCCGAGCCCGTCACCCCGGCTGTCCCGGCTGTCCCGGCCGAACCCGCCGAATCGGTGCAGCCCGCAGTGGAAGCGGCTGCTGCAGAGCCGGCCGTTGCGGCTGAGACTGCGGTTGAGCCGGCCGTTGCAGTTGAGCCTGCCGTCGTCCCTGCCGTCACGGCTGAACCTGCCGCCGCCCCTGCCGCCGCCCCTGCCGTTGCCGAAGCGGCTGCCGGAAGTGAGGCCGGGGAGGAGGAGCACCATGCGGGCGGTCGTCCGCGTGCCGTGATGGGCAGCCTGTTCGGTGCCGAGGAGCCCGTCGTGCGCCACCGCCACCGTCAGCGGGTCATCATGTCGCTCTACGGCGATGGGGAGCCCGCATCGGGCGAGCGCCTTTCGGGTACGGGTACGGTGCGCAAACCGGCCGCCTCCGTTGCTGAGCGTCGCATGGCCGGTCTGCGTGACGAGGCCGCCGGGGAGGAAGCCCGCGCCGTGAGCCCGACCGCTTCGCAGCCGGCACCCGCCGCCGCGGCTGAGCATTCGGTCGAAGCGGCTGCCGTGAAGGGCGAAGCTGCCGGGCAGTGCCCGGAGTCGGAGCCGTCCGCCGGACAGCAAACCGGGCCGCAGAACGACGTTCGGAACGAGCCGCAGACCGAACAGCAAACCGAGCCCGAGGTGCAGCCCGAAGTTGCCGCGCCGGAACCTCAATTGGAAAATGCCGCTGAAGCCGCAGCTTCGGAACCCGGAGCCGGGGAAGAGGAGGCGGACCCCTTTGTCGAGGTGGAGCTCGCTCCCGACGCGATTGCAGAGAAGGCGGCCCCAGCCCCGGAACAACCGGAAGAGCCGGAAGCCGAGCCTGAGCCCGAGTTTGAACCGGAACCCGAGCCGGTCCAATCGCATCCCGCACACGCCTCGCACTCCGCCGGTGCCGTGCCGCACGGAGCGGTCCCGGGCGCTGCGCCGCATGCACATCCGTCGGCACCTCTTGCCTCCGAGGGGGGCGCCGTGCTGGGCGAGGTCATCAACCACGACGTGCGGACGCTGGCCGACACCATCGCTCCGCCGCGCGACATGGCCTCGCAAATCGCCCGCAGCGAACCGGTCACCGACCTGCGCCGGGCCATCGGCATCAACGACCGCTTCCTGATGATTCGCGACCTGTTCGGCGGCGACGCCGACGCCTACGAGCGCGCCATCACGGCGCTCGACGGCTGCAGCGACCTGGACGAGTGCATGATTTACATCGCCGAGAACTACGCCTGGAACTCCTCGTCGGACGGCGCACGCTTCCTCATGGAGCTCCTCGAACGCAAATACGCTTAGCTTAGCATGGCCAAACTCTATATCGTACCCACGCCCATCGGCAATCTGGACGACATCACGCTGCGCGCCGTCAAGGTGCTGGGCGAGGTGGACCTTATCCTGGCCGAGGATACGCGGACCACGTCGGTGCTGCTGCGCCACCTGGGCATCGAAAAGCCGCTCCGCTCGCACCACAAGTTCAACGAGCACGCCACGGTCCGCATGGTGGCCGACCACATCGCCGCGGGCCGCACCGTGGCGCTGGTCTCCGACGCCGGCACGCCCGGCATCTCGGACCCGGGCTTTCTGCTGGTGCGCACCTGCGTCGAGCAGGGCATCGAGGTCGAGTCGCTGCCCGGAGCCACGGCCTTCGTGCCGGCGCTGCTCCAGAGCGGCTTCCCCTGCGACCGCTTCTGCTTCGAGGGATTCCTGCCCCAGAAGAAGGGGCGCATGAAGCGTCTGCAGGCGCTTGCCGACGAGGAGCGTACGATGATTTTCTATGAATCGCCCTACCGCGTGGTCAAGTGCCTTGAGCAGTTTGCCGAGACCTTCGGGGCGGAGCGGCAGGTGTCGGTCTCGCGCGAGCTGACCAAGAAGTTCGAGCAGACCGTGCGCGGCACGGTGGCCGAGGTGCTCGAATACTTCCGCGCGACGGAGCCCCGGGGCGAGTTCGTCCTGGTGGTGGCCGGCAAGACGCGCCCGCGCCGCGGCGAGGCGGCCGACGGGGAGGAGTTCCCCGAGCAGGAAAACGATTGAAACGGACAACATGGAGCATACGGAACTGAAAAATACCGAAAACACGGAAAACACGAAAAATACGGGAAACGCGGGGAATACGGAAAATCCCGCAGGTAACGCAAATACCGCAAACGGCGGCGCCACCTCGGGGCCGCAGAGGAGCCGCGGCGGGCGCCAGCGCCGGGCCTTCGGAGTGTGGCTCGCCTCGCTGCGCGACTACCTGAGCGACCGCTTCAGCCTCGAGGATGACGACAAGGCGCAGCGCGACGAGGTGGTGGCCAACATCGCCAAGGGGGTCGAGTTCCGCGGCGTGAACCTCTGGGTGCTGATTTTCGCCACGATGATTGCCTCGCTGGGACTCAACGTCAACTCGGCGGCCGTCATCATCGGCGCGATGCTCATCTCGCCCATCATGGGCCCCATCATGGGCATCGGCCTCTCGCTGGGCATCAACGACTTCGAGCTGCTCAAGCGCTCGCTGCGCAACTATGCGCTGATGTTCATCGTCGCCATCATCACCTCGACGCTCTACTTCCTCATCTCGCCCATCGGGACGGCGCAGAGCGAGCTGCTGGCGCGCACCGTCCCGACGACCTACGACGTGCTCATCGCCCTGTTCGGCGGTCTGGCGGGCATCGTCGCCCAGTCGCGGCGCGACCGCACCTCGACGGTCATCCCCGGCGTGGCGATTGCCACGGCGCTCATCCCTCCCCTCTGCACGACGGGCTACGGCGTGGCGACGGGGCAGCCGCGCTTCTTCATCGGGGCCTTCTACCTCTTCTTCATCAACTCGGTCTTCATCGCCCTGGCCACCTACCTCATGGTGCGCTTCCTCAAGTACGAGAAGAAGGTCTTTATCGACAAGGTCCGCGAGCGCAACGTCAAGCGGCTGATGATGTTCATCACGCTCATCACCTTCATCCCGAGCGTCTTCGTGGGCTTCCGCATGGTGCGGGTCTCGCTCTTCGAGGCGGCGGCCGACAAGTACGTCTCGCGGGTCTTCAACTTCCCCCATACGCGCGTCATCGAGTGCAACAAGCACTACGCCCGCGGCAGCCATCCCTCGCAGATTGAGCTGGTGCTGCTGGGCGAGACGCTCGGCGACGAGGTCATCGAGAACGCCCGGGCGCAGCTGGCCGGCTTCCGCGGACTGGAGGATGCCGAGCTGGTGGTCCGCCAGGCCGACAACAGCGACCGGCTGGACATGGCGACGCTCCAGAAGAGCTACCTCGAGCTGCTCGGGGAGAAGAACGCCCAAATCGAGCAGATGCGCTCGCAGTTGGCCCGCTACCGGGTGACGAACGTCGCCGTGGAGGATATCTCGCGCGAGGCCGGGGTGGTGGTCCGCAACGTGGCGGCGGTGTCGCTCACCAAGGGCATCACCTTCGGAGTCGATGGCCAGCCGCGCGACACGACGCTCGTCTGTGTCGTCTCGCCCGCCGATTCGACGCAGCACATCGACCGTGAGTCGCTCGCCGCATGGCTGCGCGTGCGCACGAAGGTGGCCAACGTCAAGGTATTCGTAGAGAACGACAGACCATGAATCATCAGAAACTGACATTCGCGCAACGGGTAGGTTTGGAGCTGCTCTGGCTCTGGGCATGGCTCTTCGCCGTGATGCCCTACTGGTTCAAATACTACGTGGTCGAGAATCTCTTCTACGTGCTGCTCTGCTACGTGCTGCGCTACCGCCGCAAGGTGGTGTGGCAGAACCTGCGCAACTCCTTCCCCGAGAAGAGCGACGACGAGCTGACCGCCATCCGCCGCAAGTACTACCGCACGCTCTCCGAGTTGTTCGTCGATACGGTCAACATGGCCCACATGAGCGCCGACAAGGCCCGCACGGTGCTGACGGTCAAGGGGCTCGAGGAGCACCGCGCCGCCGTCAGGGGGCGCGACTGGATTGCGCTGACGGCCCACTACGGCTGCTGGGAGTACTGCTCCTACTGGGGGCTCTACGAACCCTCGCAGATGCTCGTTGCGGTCTACCATCCGCTGCGCAGCGTGGTGATGGAGTGCTTCTACCAGCGGCTGCGCAACTACGAGAATTCGACCACGGTGGCCATGAAGGAGTGCCTGCGCTTCTACCTGCGCAACCGCGAGAAGGGCATCGACGGTAAGAACCTCGTCATGGGGCTCATCGCCGACCAGAACCCGCCGCGGCGTCCCGACAGCCACTGGTTCCGCTTCCTCAATCAGGATACGATATTCTTCGACGGCGGCGAGAAGCTGGCCCTGCGCTGCCACCTCCCCGTCTATTTCGTCCGCATGAAGCGGCTGCGCCGCGGCCGCTACGAGATGTCGTTCGACCTGCTCTATGACGGCGAGGAGGCGGTCGAGCCCAACGAAATTACGGAGCGCTACGTGCGCCGGCTCGAGGCGGAGATTGTCGCCCAGCCCGAGCTGTGGATATGGTCGCACCGCCGCTGGAAACACAAACGCACGAATGTCAACGGTTAAAATCGTCATACTCAACTGGAACGGTGCGGAGCATCTGCGCCGCTTCCTGCCGAGCGTCGTGGCGGCGGCCGACGGGGCCGGCGTGGTCGTGGCCGACAACGGCTCGACGGACGACTCGCTGCGGCTGCTCCGCGAAGAGTTCCCCGGGGTCGAGGTGGTGACGATGGATGCCAACTACGGCTTTGCGGGCGGCTACGACCGCGCGCTCGAACACATCGAGGCGGACTACTACGTGCTGCTCAACTCCGACGTCGAGACCCCCGCGGGGTGGCTCGCGCCGCTCATCGCCGAACTGGAACGCCATCCCGACGTGGCGGCCGTTGCGCCCCGCCTGCGGTCGCTCTGCGAGCCCGAGAAGTTCGAGTATGCCGGTGCGGCGGGCGGATACATCGATTTTCTGGGTTATCCCTTCTGCCGCGGCCGGATTCTGAAGTGCACCGAGCGCGACGAGGGGCAGTACGACGATGCGCGCGACGTCTTCTGGGTGACGGGCGCCGCCTTCTGCTGCCGGGCCGATGTCTTCCGGGCGCTGGGGGGCTTCGACGCCGACTTCTTCGCCCACATGGAGGAGATTGACCTCTGCTGGCGGATGCAGCTGGCGGGCTACCGGGTGCGGATTGTCCCCGGCAGCACGGTCTACCATCTGGGCGGAGGCACGCTGCAGACCGACTCGCCGTCGAAGGTCTTCTACAACCACCGCAACAATCTGGCGATGCTCTACAAGTGCTCGTCGCCGCTGCAGCGCCTCATCGTGGCCGTCGTGCGGCCGATGCTGGACCTGCTGGCGGCCCTCTCCTACCTGGCGCAGGGGCGCTGGGACAACTTCCGGGCCGTGGGGCGCGCCTACCGCGACTTCGTGCGGTGGCATCCGATGCTCTCCCGCAAGCGGCTCGAGACGCGGGCGCTGCTGGACTCCGAGCGCGTGTGCGGCGAGCGCGAACGTGCGCTGCGGCGGCATGTCTACGACGGCTCCATCGTGCTGCGCTACCTGCTCGGGCGCCGCACCTTCGGCCGGATGATGTAACGCGGGGGCGAGAGAAGAAGGAGAAGAAGGAGAAGAAGGAGGAGGAGCAGGAACAGGAGAAGGAGGAGCAGGAACAGGAGAAGGAGAAGGAGAAGGAGAAGGAGAAGGAGAAGGAGAAGGAGAAGGAGAAGGAGAAGGCTGTTTCGCCCTCAGCCCTGAACTTGCGGACCATGTGATTCCGGCGGGTGCCCCACCCAAAAACGGGCATCTTTCGGTTCAGATACGCTCCGGCATAAATCATGAAAATCCCCGGCTTCGTGAGAAGTCGGGGATTTTTGTCTGCAAAGGGGTGGTGCAGCGCCCTTTCGCGCCGCCGCTCAGATGGAGCCGAAGAAGCGCAGAAAGTCGGTCACCTTCTCCATCATCGCCTCCGAACCGGCGTAGAACGGCGTGCGCTGGTGCACGTCCTCGGGTTCGAGGTCGAGGATGCGCCGCTCGCCGTCGGTGGCCCGGCCCCCCGCTTGCTCGACGATGAAGGCCATCGGGTTGCACTCGTACTGCAGCCGCAGCTTGCCGCGCGGGTGGCTCTCGGTCTCGGGGTAGATGTAGATGCCCCCCTTGAGCATGTTGCGGTGGATGTCGGCCACCAGCGAGCCGATGTAGCGCGACGTGTAGGGGCGTTCCGTGCGCGCATCCTTCTCCTGGCAATACTTGATGTACTTCTTCACCCCGATTGGGAAACGTTCGTAGTTGCCCTCGTTGATGGAGTAGATGCGCCCCCGCTGCCGGAAGCGGATGTCGGGGTGCGAGAGGCAGAATTCGCCGATGGAGGGGTCGAGCGTGAAGCCGTTCACGCCGTTGCCCGAGCTGTAGACCAGCATCGTCGAGGAGCCGTAGATGACATATCCGGCCGCTGCAAGGGCGCGTCCCGGCTGGAGGAAGTCACCCTGCCCGACGCGCTCGCCCACGGGCGAGAGGCGGCGGTAGATGGCGAAGATGGTTCCCACCGAGACGTTGACGTCGATGTTCGACGAGCCGTCGAGCGGGTCCATGCAGACCACGTAGCGGGCGCCCTGCGCGAGCCCCTCCTCGAAGAGGACCACCTCTTCGTTCTCCTCCGATGCCACGCCGCAGCACTCGCCGCTGGCGCGCAGCTCGTCGAGGAAGGTTTCGTTGGCGTAGAGGTCGAGCTTCTGCTGCTCCTCGCCCTGGACATTCTCGACGCCCGTGCGTCCGAGGATGTCGACCAGGCCCGCCTTGTTCACTTCGCGGTTGACCTTCTTGGCCGCGATGCCGATGTGGTGGAGCAGCCGCGAGAAGCCGCCCGTGGCTTCGGGGAACTCCGACTGCCGTTCGATGATGAATTGGTTGAGGGTGGTGACTTTCGTCATGTCGGTCTCTTTTTAAGGGTTACGGTAGAGCAAGTTAGAAACAAATTTCCGAAAAAGGAAATACTTTTTCGGGCAAACGCTCTTCGCACCCAAAGAAAAGGGCCTCCCGGACAAAAGAGCTCCGCCCCGTCGCTTCATCGTAAAGCGGCGGGACGGAGCGGTTTCAGCGACCGGCGGAGCGGCTTATTGCCAGGGGCTCGGTTCGTTGCCGGCTGCCCGGCTTGTAACCGGCGGTCTGCGGCCCGATTTTTCGCCAGCGGCCCGGCTTGCCGTCGCGGCCCGGCTTGTCACCGGCGGCCCGGCTTGTCACCGGCGGCCCGGCTTGTCACCGGCGGCCCGATTTTTCACCGGCTGCCCGGCTTGTCACCGGCGGCCCGGTTTGTTGCCCTCGACTGGGGCGTCGGACGTGGCGGGGCAGTCGGATGTCAGGTCAGGGCAGGGCAGTCGGGAGGCGGGGCTACTTGTTGATTTTGGCCCACGAATCCTTGAGCGTCACCGTGCGGTTGAAGACCAGATGGTCGGGCGTCGAGTCCGTGTCGGGGCAGAAGTAGCCCACGCGCTCGAACTGCACGGCCTGGCCGACGGGCACGTCGCGCAGCGAGGGCTCGAGGTAACCCTTGATTTTGACCATCGAGTCGGGGTTGAGGTTGTCCTCCCACGTCTTGCCCTCCTCCACGTCGTCGGGGTTCTCCTTCGTGAAGAGAGGGTTGAAGAGGCGGATTTCGGCTTCGACGGCGTGCGGAGCCGATACCCAGTGGATGACACCCTTGACGCGGCGGCCGTCGCTCGACGAGCCCTCGCCCGACATCGGGTCGTAGGTGCAGTGCAGCTCCGTGATGTTGCCCTCGGCATCCTTAATCACCTCCTCGCACTTGATGAGGTAGGAGTAGCGCAGGCGCACCTCGCTGCCGGGCTGCAGGCGGAAGAACTTCTTGGGGGGATTCTCCATGAAGTCGTCGCGCTCGATGTAGAGCTCGCGCGAGAAGGGTACCTCGCGCGTGCCGGCAGCCTCGTTCTCGGGATTGTTCACCGCCTTGAAGTACTCGGTCTTCGCGGCGTCGTAGTTGGTGATGACCACCTTCAGGGGGTTGAGCACGGCCATGCGGCGTTCGGCCACCTTGTTCAGGTCCTCGCGTACGCAGTACTCGAGCTTGCCCAGGTCGATGACGTTGTCGCGCTTGGCGACGCCCACCATCTCGGCGAAGTTGCGCACCGATGCGGGGGTGTAGCCCTTGCGGCGCAGGGCGCAGATGGTCGGCATGCGGGGGTCGTCCCAGCCCATCACGGCGCCCTCCTGCACGAGCTTCAGCAGGCGGCGCTTCGACATGAGCGTGTAGGTGAGGTTGAGCCGCGCGAACTCGTACTGGTGCGACGGGAAGATGCCCAGCGCCTGGATGAACCAGTCGTAGAGCGGACGGTGGACGTCGAACTCGAGCGTGCAGATTGAGTGGGTGATGTGCTCAATCGAGTCGCTCTGGCCGTGGGCGTAGTCGTACATCGGGTAGATGCACCACTTGTTGCCCGTGCGGTGGTGTTCGGCGTGGATGATGCGGTACATGATGGGGTCGCGGAAGAGCATGTTGGGGTGCGCCATGTCGATTTTCGCACGCAGCACCTTCGAGCCGTCGGGGAACTCGCCGCGCTTCATCCGCTCGAAGAGGTCGAGGTTCTCCTCCACCGAGCGGTCGCGCCACGGCGACGGGGTGCCCGGTACGGAGACCGTGCCGCGGTTCTCGCGAATCTGCTCCTGGGTCTGGTCGTCGACGTAGGCCAGCCCCTTCTTGATGAGGAGGACGGCCCACTCGTAGAGCTGGTCGAAGTAGTCCGACGCGTAGCGCTCCAGCGCCCAGTCGAAGCCGAGCCAGTGGATGTCGCGCTTGATGGAGTCGACATACTCGACATCCTCCTTGACGGGGTTCGTGTCGTCGAAGCGCAGGTTGCACTTGCCGCCGTATTTCTTTGCCAGGCCGAAGTTGATGCAGATGCTCTTGGCGTGGCCGATGTGCAGATAGCCGTTCGGCTCGGGCGGGAAGCGGGTCTGAATCTCCTTCACGCTGCCGTCGGCCAGCGATTTTTCGATAATCTCCTCGAGAAAGTTCAGCGACTTCTCGCGGGTTTCGGTGGTTTCGGTTGCTGCCATAATATATAATGTCTGTTAATGTCTGTTTAATGTCCGTGTTTGTGGTTTCGGCTGTTGTAGACCGGTTTGAGGAACTTTACGGCCACGTCGAGCAGCTGCTGCGTGCCCAGCCCCGAGCCGTCGCAGTGGGTGACGAACTCGGCGCGCACGCGCACCGTGTCGTGGAAGAAGTGTTTGGCGTAGGAGAGCGACGCGCGGTTGTAGAAGCCGCGCTGGGTGCGGAAGAAGCTCTCGCCCGGATAGAGCGCGCGGCCGTAGGGGATGTAGACCGTTTCGCCGCCCTCGGTCACGTAGTCGTGTCCGCCGTAGAAGGGGCAGAGGTTTCCGCCGAAGTAGATGCGCTCGTCGAGCGTGAATCCCCAGCGGCTCATGCGCAGCCCGAATTCGCCCATGCGGGGCAGCTCCCACGAGTGGCCGAAGCTGCGGTCGCGCTGCGCCGTCTGGAGCAGTCCGAGGTGGATGTCGAAGTCGAAGAAGGCCTTGAACTTCACGCCCACCGTCGGGTTGACGAGCAGGTAGTCGACCACGTTCTCGAGCGGAGCGTCCTTCTGGAAGGCGAAGTGGAGCAGCGTGAGGTTGTAGCCGTAGTAGAAGTGGTCGAGGAAGTGGCGCCCCGAGCTGAGAATCCGGAACTTCTCGCGCGAGGCGGTGGAGTACATCCCCTCCCAGTCGCAGACGAACTCGACGTAGGAGCCGCGCCGGCCGTTGTACTGGGCCAGGACGCCGTTCATGCGGTTGTGGACGAAGCGCTCGGCGAGCGAGAAGAAGGCCGTCGAGTAGTCCTCGTCGTGGGTCAGGTCGCGCGTGAAGATGCCGGCCACGGCCCGCACTCGGGGCGTCTGGAACTGGTAGTACATCACGGGCTTCACCTCCGAGAGGAACTGCGAGCCGGGTTCACCGAAGTTCTGGACCATGTCGGCACCGAAGACCAGCGAGTTCTTCTCCTCCCAGCGCAGACCGATGCGCGGGGTGAGGCGGGCGGCGAAGTCGGTGCCCGAGACCTTCTCGGGTTCGGGCACGGTGAAGGTGCAGCTGCCGAACTCCTTGTTGTCGAAGTAGGTCCGGAAGTCGACGTCGACGAAGAGCTCCTGGGCCGAGAGTCGGGCGGCGCAGAGGGCCGTCAGCAGCGTGAGGATGATTCGAATTTTCTTCATGCGCAGTTGCAGGGTTGCAATCAACCGACAAAAGTAGGGAAAAGATTTCAAATTTGGTTACATTTGCATCCAAATTAGAGGAGCAATGCGCAAGATTACCAACGAAGAGCTCGGACGTCCCACGCCCGAGGAGTTTGCCGCCCGGGAGAAGATGCCCGTTGCGGTGGTGCTTGACAACGTGCGGTCGGCCCAGAACGTGGGTGCCTTTTTCCGCACGGGCGACGCCTTTGCCGTGGAGTGCATCCACCTGTGCGGCATCACGGCGGTGCCCCCTTCGCGCGAGATTCACAAGTCGGCGCTCGGCGCCGAGACCACCGTCGTGTGGCACCATGCCGGGCAGACGACCGACTGCCTCGAGGCGCTGCGTGCGGAGGGCTACCGCCTGCTGGCCGTCGAGCAGGTCGAGGGGGCCTGTTCGCTCGAGCGCTTCCGCGTCGAGCCGGGGGTGAAGTACGCCCTGGTCTTCGGCAACGAGGTGGAGGGGGTCTCGCAGCAGGCCGTCGACCTGTGCGACGGGGCGCTGGAGATTCCGCAGGCGGGGACGAAGCACTCGCTCAACGTCTCGGTCTCGGGGGGCGTCGTGCTGTGGGAGTTCTTCCGCCAGCTGGCGCGCTGAGCCGCCGGGTCGCTGAGGTGCCGGGTCGCTGCCGCAGAGCCGCTGCCGCAGAGCTGCCGGGCTGCTGAGTCGCTGAGGTGCCGGGCCGCTGCCGCTGAGCCGCCGGGCCGCCCCTGAACAGGTGCGCGGAGGCCGCAGGGTGAAAAAAATTTGCTTGTGCCGCCGCCATGCACTACCTTTGCCCCGATTTTGACCGGCGTGCCGCCCGCAGCGGGCCCGGCCGGCCGTACAACGCTAAGTACTAAACGCAAAAAAGATGTCTGTAGAAAGCACCGTTCGGGCCGTGACGACTTACCGGCTCACGGAAATGAAGCAGCGCGGCGAGAAAATCGCCATGCTCACCTCGTATGATTATTCGATGGCGAAGATTGTCGATGCCGCCGGAGTCGATGTGATTCTGGTGGGCGACTCGGCGGCCAACGTGATGGCCGGCTACGAGACGACGCTCCCCATTACGCTCGATATGATGATTTACCACGCCCGCTCGGTGGTGCGCGCCGTGCAGCGTGCGCTGGTGGTGGTCGACCTGCCGTTCGGCACCTATCAGGGCAACTCGAAGGTGGCGCTCGACTCGGCCGTGCGCATCATGAAGGAGACCGAGGCCGACGCCGTGAAGATGGAGGGCGGCGAGGAGGTGCTCGAGTCGGTGCAGCGCATCCTCTCGGCGGGCATCCCCGTCATGGGTCACCTGGGACTGACGCCCCAGTCGATTCACAAGTTCGGAACCTACAACGTCCGCGCCAAGGAGGAGGCCGAGGCGGCCAAGCTCGTGCGTGACGCCCATCTGCTGAGCGAGGCGGGGTGCTTCGGCATCGTCCTCGAGAAGATTCCCGCGGCGCTGGCAACGCGCGTGACGAGTGAAATCCCGACGCCGACCATCGGCATCGGCGCCGGCCCGGGCTGCGACGGCCAGGTGCTGGTCATCCACGACATGCTGGGCATCAACAAGGGCTTCTCGCCCCGCTTCCTGCGCCGCTATGCCGACCTGCACACGGTGATGACCGATGCCGTCGAGCGCTACGTGGCCGACGTGAAGGAGTGCGACTTCCCCAACGAGAAGGAGCAGTATTAATCTCGGACGCAGAGCGCCGCGACTTCACGGTCCGGCGGCAGCAAACCTCCGAAGGGGCCTCCCGCAAGGGTGCGCCCCTTCGTCTTTTTCCTCTTTTGCCTCCGGGCGCGGAGCGGGTGCGGCGCGCTTGGTCATCTTTTCCATAGGAAATTCATTGCAGGTTTGGGCCGTTCGAAAAAAATGCTTATTTTTGCAGGCAACAAAAATCCACGTTCTTATGTCGTTTATCAATGAAAGGGTGCAGCCCGAAGGCCTTACCTTCGACGACGTGCTGCTCATACCCGCCTATTCGGAAGTGTTGCCGCGAGAGGTGAATGTCAAGACCCGATTCTCGCGTAATATCCAGCTCAACATCCCCATCGTCTCCGCGGCGATGGATACCGTCACGGAGGCTCCGCTGGCGATAGCTCTTGCCCGCGAAGGAGGTATCGGCGTGATTCACAAGAACATGTCCATTGCCGAGCAGGCCGTGCAGGTGCGTCGTGTGAAGCGTGCCGAGAACGGCATGATTTACGACCCGGTGACCATTTCCAAGGAGGAGACCGTCGGCGATGCCCTCGCATTGATGCAGGAGAACAAAATCGGTGGCATTCCCGTGGTGGATGCCGGGCGCCGTCTGATTGGCATCGTGACCAACCGCGACCTGCGCTTCCAGCGCGACATGCAGCGCCGCATCTCCGAGGTGATGACCCCCGGTGACCGGCTCGTGACGACCCACAGCACCGACCTGCGCGAGGCGCAGGAGACGCTCCTGGGCAGCAAAATCGAAAAGCTCCCCGTAGTCGACGACGAAGGCCGGCTCGTGGGACTCATCACCTACAAGGACATCACCAAGGTGCAGGACCATCCCAATGCCTGCAAGGACGAGAAGGGCCGTCTGCGCGTAGCGGCCGGCGTGGGCATCACGCCCGACATGATGGAGCGTGTCAAGGCGCTCGTCGACGAGGATGTCGACGCCGTGGTGCTCGACTCGGCGCACGGCCACTCGGCCAACATCGTCAACGCCCTGATGCGCATCAAGGCCGAATATCCGAAGCTGGACGTAGTGGTGGGTAACATCGCCACGGCAGAAGCGGCCCGCTACCTGATTGACCACGGTGCCGACGGCATCAAGGTGGGCATCGGCCCCGGCTCGATTTGCACCACGCGCATCATCGCCGGCGTGGGCGTTCCGCAGCTCTCGGCCATCTACGCCGCCGCGTCGGCCGCCAAGGGCTCGGGCGTTCCGGTCATCGCCGACGGCGGTCTGCGCTACTCGGGCGACATCGTCAAGGCGCTTGCCGCAGGCGGCGACTGCGTGATGATTGGCTCGATGTTCGCCGGCACGGAGGAGGCTCCGGGCGAGACGATTATCTACAACGGCCGCAAGTTCAAGGCCTACCGCGGCATGGGCTCCATCGAGGCCATGAAGGCGGGCTCGGCCGACCGCTACTTCCAGAAGGGGTGCAACATCAACAAGCTGGTGCCCGAAGGCATCGAGGCCCGCGTCCCCTTCAAGGGTGCCCTCAGCGAGACGGTCTACCAGCTCATCGGCGGTCTGCGTTCGGGCATGGGCTACTGCGGCGCGAAGGACATCCCGACGCTTCAGACGGCCAAATTCATCCGAATCACCGCTTCGGGCATGCATGAGAGCCACCCGCACGACGTGGCCATTACGCGCGAAGCTCCCAACTACTCGAGTGAACGATAAATGACGAAAAACCGCACAAGAACTCTGTTGGAGTGGGCCGTTGCCGTACTGGCAGTGGCCTCGCTCCTTATCCGGCTGGTGACCGACTGGCATACGGCCGGAATCGTCGTCCAGGCGCTCGGCGCCGTGGCGGCCTGCTGCGTGCTGCTTGTGGGCCTGTCCTCCGGCAAGGAGGAGCCGGCAAACGCCTCGCGCCGGGGCGACCATGGGGCGCAGCGCGGCGAGGGGCGCAACGGCCGCGGCCGCAATGGCCGTTCGGGCCGCAACGCATCGACGGCCGCAGCCGCCTCCGTACGCCGGGGCGAGGAGGGCGCCCGTCCGCAGGGACAGCCTCGTAACCGTGCCGACGTGAAGACGGCCCCACAGCGCGGCGAAGCCGCCGCAAAGGGAGCCCGCAACGAGGCTCCGGCCCGTCCGCAACAGGCTGCCGGCGTGAAGGAGGGGGAGGCTTCCGCCTCGTCGCGCCGTCGCCGCCGCAACCGGGGCGGTCGCGGTGAAGCCGCCGCCGCTGAGCAGCCGCAGGGCTCGGCTCCGCGCAATGCCGCCGCAGCCCCGGCCCAGACGACCCAGACGCCGTCGGAGCGTCCGGCCGAACGCCGGAAACCGGCCGGAGACGCCGCCCGGAAGCAGACAGATGCCGCGACTGCGGAAAAGGCCGTTGCCGCTGAGAAGCCCGTTGGTGCCGAGAAGTCGGCAGCCGTGGAGCGGAGCGCAGCCGGAAAACCCGCTTCGGAGCAGCCTGCCGCCGTCAAGACGGCCGAGTCCACGGCCGCGCGGACGGAGCGTGAAGCGCAGCCCGAAGTTCGTTCCGAGGCACGTTCCGAGGAGCCGCTTCGTGCGGAGGCCGCAGCCGCTTCGGCCGCTGCTGAGCACGCTGCACCGAGTGCCGCACCGGCAGAGGGTGCGCCTGCAGCCGGCGAAAAGGGGGCGGCCGAGAGGGCGCAGGAGCAGTCCGCCGCCCCGCGCAGCCGCAGCCGTCACCGCCGCCGCGGAGCCCGTCCTTCGGGCGAGCACTCCGCAGAGGGTGCCGGCGGAGAGGCCTCGGGCGCAACAGCCGACGGAGCCGCTGCGGAACATACGTCCAACGAAACTAACAAACCTACGGAATAATGCAGGAAAAAATCTTGATTCTCGACTTCGGCTCGCAGTACACGCAGCTCATTGCGCGGCGTGTGCGCGAGCTGAATGTCTACTGCGAGATTCACCCCTTCAACAAGATTCCGGCGCTCGACGCGTCGGTGCGGGGCGTGATTCTCTCGGGCAGCCCCTACTCGGTGCGCGACAAGGAGGCTCCCAACCCCGACCTCTCGGCCATCAAGGGCCGGCTGCCGCTGCTGGGCGTCTGCTACGGGGCACAGTTCCTCGCCTCGGCCTTCGGCGGCGAGGTGAAGCCTGCGCCGAGCCGCGAGTACGGCCGTGCGATGCTGACGGTGGGCGACGCCGGGGATGCCCTGATGAAGGGGCTTCCGGCCAAGACGCAGGTGTGGATGTCGCACGGCGACACCATCACGCGCGTGCCCGACAACTACCGGATTGTCGCCTCGACGGAGGATGTCCGCGTGGCGGCCTACCACATCGAGGGTGAGCAGACGTGGGGCATCCAGTTCCACCCCGAGGTCTACCACTCGACCGACGGCACGCAGCTGCTCCGCAACTTCGTCGTGGGCATCTGCGGATGCGCGCAGTCGTGGACCTCGGAGAGCTTCGTCGAGTCGACCGTGCGCGAGCTGCGCGAGCGGCTGGGCAACGACCGAGTGGTGCTGGGTCTCTCGGGCGGTGTCGATTCGTCGGTGGCCGCCGTGCTGCTCCACAAGGCCATCGGCCACAACCTCTATTGCATCTTCGTCGACTCGGGCCTGCTGCGCAAGAACGAGTTCGAGGAGGTGCTGGCATCCTACGAGAACATGGGGCTCAACGTCAAGGGGGTCAAGGCCGGGGCGAAGTTCCTCGGCGACCTGGCGGGCGTGACCGACCCCGAGACCAAGCGCAAAATCATCGGCCGCGACTTCGTGGAGGTCTTCAACGAGGAGGCGCAGCAAATCAAGGATGTGAAGTGGCTGGCACAGGGTACGATTTATCCCGACGTCATTGAGTCCTGCTCGGTCAACGGACCCTCGGCCACCATCAAGTCGCACCACAACGTGGGCGGCCTGCCCGAGAAGATGAATCTGCGCATCGTCGAGCCGCTGCGGCTGCTCTTCAAGGACGAGGTGCGCCGCGTGGGGCGTTCGCTCGGCATCTCGGAGCAGCTCATCGGCCGCCATCCCTTCCCGGGACCGGGCCTGGCCATCCGCATTCTGGGCGACATCACCCCCGAGAAGGTGGAGATTCTCCAGAACGTCGACAAGATTTATATCGATGCCCTCCATGCGGCCGGGCTCTACGATAAGGTATGGCAGGCAGGTGCCATCCTGCTGCCGGTCAAGAGCGTCGGCGTGATGGGCGACGAGCGTACCTACGAGAGCTGCGTGGCGCTGCGCGCCGTGACCTCGACCGACGGCATGACGGCCGACTGGGTGCATCTGCCCTACGAGTTCCTGGCCGATGTCTCGAACGACATCATCAACAAGGTCAAGGGGGTCAACCGCGTAGTCTACGACATCTCCTCGAAACCGCCCGCCACCATCGAGTGGGAGTAATCCCGCTCTGCGGCAAGCAAACGCTCCGGACCGAGCCTCTCGGTCCGGTTTTTTTGTGTCGGCGGAAGAGCGGGACATCGAGGCGGAGTGGGGACGGAGGAGGAGGGGAGTCATGGGGGGCGGCGGAGGACCGGAGGCGGAATTTTATGGCGGTCCGGCGCCTCGGGGGTGGAGGACGGTGCCGGAGGGACGTGCCGGGGGGGGCTCAGCCGGAGTCCGTGGCCGCGGAGTTGCGCGGGGGCTTGTTGCTGCGTCCGGCGCCGTGGTCGCGGGGCGAAGGAAAGGAAGGCCCCGGAGCCCATTCTTGCGCGGGGACACGGCCGGAACTTTCCCGCGGCGGCGGTTTTTGAGCCGGCGGGGCAGGGCTTGTTGCTGCGTCCGGTACCGCGGTCGCGGGGCGGAGGAGAGGAGAGCCTGGGGTCCATTCTTGTGCGGGGACACGGCCGGAACTTCTCAGCGGCGGCGGTTTTTGAGCCGCAGGGAGTACATCCGATGCCGGAAATGGCTATCTTTGCATCCGCCTCCGACGCTGCGTCCCTGCGGCGTGCGGAGCTGCGTTAAGATTGACTGCAACCCATGACCGATTTTGCCGCCATTGATTTCGAAACGGCCAACGGCAAGCGCTCCAGCGTCTGCTCGGTGGGCGTGGTGGTCGTGCGCGGCGGCGAGGTGGTCGATTCGCTCTACCGCCTCATCCGTCCCCGTCCCAACTACTACAGCGCCTTCACCACTGCCATCCACGGCCTGAGCTATGCCGATACGGCCGATGCCCCCGATTTCCGCACCGTGTGGGAGGAGGTTGCCCCCCGCATCGAGGGGCTGCCCCTCGTGGCCCACAACTCGCCCTTCGACGAAGGGTGCCTCAAGGCCGCCTTCGAGCTCTACGGCATGCCCTATCCCGGCTACCGCTTCTACTGCACCTGCCGCGCCTCGCGCCGCATCTTCGGCAGCCGCCTGCCCAACCACCAGCTCCATACCGTTGCGGCCGCCTGCGGCTTCGACCTCGAACACCACCACCATGCGCTGGCCGATGCCGAGGCCTGCGCCCGCATTGCGCTCAAGATTCTCTGAAAGGTGCGGCCGTATGCCGTCGTTAGCGGCGGAACGCTGCGCATGCCGCCGGGCCGAAGCCGGACTCTGCGCTGTCGCCTGTTGCGGCGGAACACTGCGCACGCCGCCGGCGCGCATCCTCCGTATGACCCCGCATGAAACGAAGACCCCCGACACGACTGCGTGCCGGGGGTCTTTGTCTGTCGGGCGGCTCGATGGCCTAAAGACCCAGCTCGACCTGGAAGCGGATTTCCCAGCGGTTGTAGTTGGGGTTGAGCGCTCCGCTCTGGTGGTTGTACGAGGCGTCGGCCTGCAGCTTGAGGCTGTGCCCGATGAGGTAGCGCGTCACGCCGATGGTGGTCTGGTTCCAGCGGCGGTAGCCGGCCAGCGACTGCACCTCGCGGTCGGGGAACATCGTCGAGTTGCGCAGCGCGATTTCCCACTTCTGCTTGATGAGGTAGCTCGTCTGGAGGTTGAGGCCCTTGCCCGTGTAGACGAAGATGCCTTCGTTGCCGTCGAAGAGCGGGGTGTCGCACGTGCGGCCCATGAAGTCGGTATAGAAGGCGAAGCCGCGGTACTTGAGGATGAAGTCGAAAAAGTAGGAGCCCAGGTTGCGGTGCTCGCCCTCGGGCATCAGTGCGCCGTTCTGGCCCTGGATGCGCACGGCGCGGCTGTTGTAGGAGTAGGCGCCCGCCAGCAGGATGCGCACCTGCTCATCGTATTCGAAGTCGCCTTCGATGACGTCGCCCTTCGACTTGAAACGCCCCAGCGGGTAGAGCTCCAGGCGTCCCGTATAGGCCAGTCCGCCGTCGGACGACGTGCTCCAGTTGCGGCCCTCGCCCAGCGTGATGGAGCCTTTGGCCGAGAGGCGGAAGCGCTTGCCGATGCGGCCGTTGTATTCACCGAAGAATCCGAAGTCGCGGTCGAGGTTGAATTCGCTGTTGACGATGCTGCGGTCGACGAACTGCAGGGCACTCGACGAGTTGACGCGGGCGCGGTTGGCCTTGATTTTCGTCTGTCCGAAGCCGATGTTCCAGTGTGCGTTGGGTACGTAGTAGACGATTGCGTCGCGGACGATGTTCGTGTTGCCGTTGGGCAGCTCCTTGGTGTCGTAGGGAGTGAATCCGAGCTGGATGGAGTAGACCAGCTTGGGCGAGTAGATGTAACCGTCGAAGCGCAGGCGCAGCCGCTTGACGCGCGCCTCGGTCTGCGTGAGCGAGAAGTCGCGGTCGAACGAGAGCCCCACCATGTTCTGCATGCGGAAGCGCAGCGTCATCGAGTACCACTTGCTCCGCGGCTGGAAGGTGATGCCCTTGCCTATCTCGATGTTGGGCATCATGCGCAGCAGTTCGAGCAGCTCCTCGTCGGAGTGCTCCGCGTCGGCGAGAGCCGCGATGCTGTCTGCGGGATACTCCTGATGGGCCACTTCGAGGCTGTCGGAATCCGTCTGCGAGGCGCCGTTGACGGTGAATACGGTTTTTCGGAACAGGGAACGCTCCTCCTGGGCGCGAAGTCCCGTTGCGGCGGTCAGACACAACAGCAAAAGCAGGATACGGTGTTTCATCTTGGGGTATTTTGGTTCGGTAAAAGGTTTTGGTTGACGGGAATGGTTTCATTCCGGCTTTCGAGTGACAAAGTTGCGAAATAAATCTGAAACCTTTATGAAACCGATGTTACAATTCGGTTACAGCTCCGGCTTCCCGGTTGCCATGCTGCCGCGGGAGGCCCCTCTGGAGGGGGGTGGCTCCCTTCGAAGGGGCCGGGTCATGGCTGCCCGCGAGGCGGAGTTCCCGACCTCCCGTTTGCCATTGAGCCCATCTTTCACTATATTTGTATCAAGCCTGCGGCGCGGAACGGTCTGTCGCCCCTCCTCGGGGAACGGCAGCGTGTTGTCAGACGACATTTTTCAAACACGTGGCTTATGGTACAGGTATTCGGTCGGAGCTTCGGGCTCCGAATCTCGTGGGCGCTGCTGGCGCTGTCACTCTCGGCCTGCGGGGCGGAGCAGAAGGGGGCGGATGAGCCGCTTTTCCCGGCACGTCCGTCGCGCGAAGCCTTCGAGAATTTTTGGTGGGAGGAGGTCTCCGGTGCGGGCCTTCGCTTCTGGAGTCAGAGCGACGGCCGGCTGCAGGTGGTGGCCGATTCGGAACTGCCCGGTGCCCGGCTCGAGTGCGACGGTGTCCCGGGGCAGCCGGTGCTGCGGGTGCTCCGCATCGACGGCGACGGTCCCGAAGCCCTGCTCTCGCAGCTCGGGAGGATGCCCGGTTGGGATGCATCGCAGGAGTGTGTCATGCAGGAGGTGGCGAGCGGTCGTCGGGGTGTGCGGCGCTTTGAGCTTCGGCCGGCAGGGACCTGCGCCGAGGAGTTCCGCCGGCGGAGTGCCGGGGAGCCCGTGCCTGCAACCTGCAGCGGATGGGGTGTGGGCAACAGCGGTATGCGCTATTTCGAGCTGCATGCCAATGCTCCGGGGCGTGCGCTCTTTGTCGAAATCGGCCAGGATGCACCCCTTTTCGACGAGCAGAGCATCGTGCTGCTGCCCGATTCGGTTGTCTTGGGCGGCACGAAGCGCGTCAAGGGGCGGTTGATTATCGGTCACGAGGTCCGTTCGTTCATGGCCGACAACGATACGTGTGAATATTGGGTCATCGACCGCACCGGTCGGCTTGCGGCGGAGTATGACCGTGTCACGGGCGGTGTGAAGAACGGTCGGGTCGTCGAGGCGGAGCTTGAGGTCCGTGATACGGGACCCCGCGATGAGGGTTTTGCGGCCGAATATACGGGCGTCTACGAGGTGACGAAGGTCGTCTCGCTGCGAGCCGGGCAGTAAGTCTCCGTCCCGTGCGGCTGCGCCGTTCCGGCCTTTTTGCTCCGCCCGCCCGTCCCGTGCGGGGCCGGTCCGGCGGTGAAACAAAAAAGCCTGAGTTTTGAGAACTCAGGCCTTTCTTCGTTGCGGAGAGTGGGGGATTCGAACCCCCGGTACAGTAATCCCGTACGGCAGTTTAGCAAACTGCTGGTTTCAGCCACTCACCCAACTCTCCGGGCAGCTGAAACGTTGTTTTCAAACGTTAAGCGGGGACAAAAGTAAATCAAAATTGGCGAAGTACCAAATAAAACACCCACAAAATGTGAAAAACATCCCCCGCACCGCTCCGATTGCCCTCCGCACGATGCTGCATCGGTAGCGATAAATGGTTATATTTGCACTCGGGGTCCGGCCCCGCCCTCCGGACCCGGCTGTCCGGAGGGGAAACCGACCACCTTAAGATACGATTCGAACCATGAACATCGACACCTACGCTCCTTCGGAGGAGCGCTACGAGGCCATGCACTACCGTCGTGCGGGCCAAAGCGGCATCCTGCTGCCGAAAATATCGCTCGGCCTGTGGCACAACTTCGGCGACGGGGACGACTACCGCGTCTTCGCGCAGACGGCCTTCACCGCCTTCGACCACGGCATCACCCACTTCGACCTGGCCAACAACTACGGACCCGAGCCCGGGGCCGCCGAGCGCAACTTCGGGCGGATTCTCCGCGCCGGGCTCGGCCGCTACCGCGACGAGCTTTTCATCTCGACCAAGGCGGGCTACACGATGTGGAAGGGTCCCTACGGCGACCACGGAAGCCGCAAGTATCTCGTGGCCAGCCTCGACCAGAGCCTGCGCCGCATGGGGCTCGACTACGTCGACATCTTCTACTCGCACCGCATGGACCCCGAGACGCCGCTCGAGGAGACGATGGGGGCCCTCTCCGACCTGGTGCGTCAGGGCAAGACGCTCTACGTCGGGCTGTCGAACTACCGCGGCGAGACGCTCGAGCGGGCGCTCGCCCTGCTGCGGGCCAACGGAACGCCCTGCCTGCTCGAGCAGTCGCGCTACTCGATGTTCTCGCGCGAGGTGGAGCAGCAGGTGCTGCCCCTGCTTGAACGGGAGCACGTGGGGCTCATCACCTTCTCGCCGCTGGCCCAGGGGCTGCTCACCGACCGCTATCTGAACGGCATCCCGGCCGGTTCGCGCATCGCCCGGAGCGGCGGCTTCCTGCGCGAGGAGGACCTTACGGAGCAGGTGCTGGGGCGCATCCGCAGCCTCAACGAGCTGGCGCACAGCCGCGGGCAGAGTTTGGCCGAGATGGCACTGGCGTGGCTGCTGCGCAATCCGGCGGTGACCAGCGTGCTGGTCGGGGCCAGCTCTCCGGCCCAGCTGCTCGACAGCATCGGGGCGATTCATTCGCCCGGCTTCGACGAGGAGACCCTGGCGCAAATCGATGCCATTCTGGCCCGGTAGGGGCCGCTGCGGCGGGCTTCGGCGGGGGCCGCGGCGCGGGTGAGGCGCTGCGGAATCATTATTGCAGGGAGCGCTGTTGAATTATCGACGGATTTTTGTACCTTTGTCCGATATTTTGCAGACAATGGCAGAGAACGAAAAAGAGATACTGGAAAACCTCGGGGAGCAGGAGTACAAGTACGGCTTCACCTCCGACATCGAGACCGAAACCATCGGCAAGGGCCTCTCGGAGGAGGTCGTGCGGCTGATTTCGGCCAAGAAGGGCGAACCCGAGTGGATGACCGAGCGCCGCGTGAAGGCCTACCGCCACTGGCTGACGCTCGACCCCCCGACGTGGGCCCACCTGACGATTCCCGAAATCGACTTTCAGGACGTGATTTACTATGCGGCCCCCAAACCGCAGAAGAAGCTGGGCTCGATGGATGAAGTCGACCCCGAACTCAAGCGGACCTTCGACCGCCTGGGCATTCCCCTCGAGGAGCAGATGGCGCTGGCCGGAGTGGCTGTCGACGCCGTGATGGACTCCGTCTCGGTGAAGACCACCTTCAAGCAGACGCTCGCCGAGCGGGGCATCATCTTCTGCTCGATGGCCGAGGCCGTGCGCGACTACCCGGAGCTGGTGAAGAAGTATCTGGGCAGCGTGGTCCCCTATACCGACAACTTCTATGCGGCGCTCAACGCCGCCGTCTTCTCCGACGGCTCGTTCTGCTACATCCCCAAGGGTGTGCGCTGTCCGATGGAGCTGTCGACCTACTTCCGCATCAACGCTGCCGGCACGGGGCAGTTCGAGCGGACGCTCATCGTCGCCGACGAGGGGGCCTATGTGAGCTATCTGGAGGGTTGCACCGCACCGCGGCGCGACGAGAACCAGCTGCATGCCGCCGTGGTTGAGATTGTCGTCGAGCGCGACGCCGAGGTGAAGTACTCGACCGTGCAGAACTGGTACCCGGGCGACCGCGAGGGGCGGGGCGGCATCTACAACTTCGTCACCAAGCGCGGCCTCTGCCGCGAAAACGCCCGCCTGTCGTGGACGCAGGTCGAGACCGGCTCGGCCATCACGTGGAAGTATCCGAGCTGTGTGCTGGCGGGCGACAACTCGGTGGGCGAGTTCTACTCGGTGGCCATGACGAACAACTACCAGCAGGCCGACACCGGCACGAAGATGATACACGTGGGGCGCAACACGCGCAGCCGCATCGTCTCGAAGGGCATTTCGGCGGGCCTCAGCCAGAACTCCTACCGGGGTCTGGTCCGTGTGGCCCGGGGTGCGGAGAACGCCCGCAACTATTCGCAGTGCGACTCGCTGCTCATCGGCGACCGCTGCGGCGCGCACACCTTCCCCGTAATCGACGTGCGCAACCGCTCGGCGGTGGTCGAACACGAGGCCACGACCTCGAAGATTTCCGACGACCAGCTCTTCTACTGCAACCAGCGCGGTCTGTCGACCGAGGATGCCGTGGGGCTGATTGTCAACGGCTATGCCAAGGAGGTGCTGGCCAAGCTCCCGATGGAGTTCGCCGTCGAGGCGCAGAAGCTGCTGGCGCTCAGCCTTGAAAATACGGTGGGGTAGCCCCCGCCCGCCCGGCTGCGGACGGAAAGGCGGCCGCGCCTGCGATGCGGCGAGGTGCCTCCTTCGGACCGTCGGGCCGGAAATGTGAAACAGAAAAAACGGACAGAAAAGATATGTTAAGCGTAAAAAATCTGCATGCCTCCGTCGAAGGCAAGGAGATTCTCAAGGGAATCGACCTCGAGGTCAAGGCGGGCGAGGTGCATGCCATCATGGGACCCAACGGCTCGGGCAAGTCGACGCTCGCGTCGGTGCTCGCGGGCAACGAGAAGTTCACCGTCACGGCCGGTTCGGCCACCTTCATGGGGCACGACCTGCTCTCGATGCCCATCGAGGAGCGCGCCCGTCTGGGGCTCTTCCTCGGATTCCAGTACCCGGTCGAGATTCCGGGCGTCTCGATGGCCAACTTCATGAAGCTGGCCGTCAACGAGCAGCGCCGCTACCGCGGTGAGGAGCCCCTTACGGCGGCCGAGTTCATGCGCCTGATGCGCGAGAAGAGCGCCGTGGTCGAGCTCGACGCGAAGCTCACGGCCCGCTCGGTCAACGAGGGCTTCTCGGGCGGCGAGAAGAAGAAGAACGAGATTTTCCAGATGGCGATGCTCGACCCCAAGCTGGCGATTCTCGACGAGACGGACTCGGGCCTCGACATCGACGCCCTGCGCATCGTCGCCACGGGCGTTACGCGGCTCCATACGCCGCAGAATGCGACGGTGGTCATCACCCACTACCAGCGCCTGCTGGACTACATCGTCCCCGACGTGGTGCATGTCCTCTACCGGGGCCGCATCATCTACTCGGGTGACAAGACGCTGGCCCTCAAGCTCGAAAAGGAGGGATACGACTGGCTTATCAACGATTACGCGGAGGAATGATACGGCTCGATGAACTTTTGTGCGGCGGGGCCTTCCGCCTCTTCGAGGGCGAGCGGCTCGACATCCGTCACACGGAGCCGGCGCCCCTGGTGGCGGCCGGCGCCCCGAAGCTGAGCGTCGTGGTTGCACCCGACGCCGCGGCGTCGCTCGTGCTGCTCTACGACCGGCCGCTCGAGGCCTCGGTCGAGGTCGAGCTCGGGCGCGATGCGCACCTGGAGCTGTGCGTGCTCTTTACGGCCGAGGCCTTCGTCGAGGTGGAGGTGCGGCAGCAGGGGCGGAGCGAGTGTCACCTGACGACGCTCCAGCTCGCGGGGTCGAACCTCGTCTGCCGCGTCGGGCTGCAGGAGCCCGGTGCGTCGAATACGCTCCACGGGGCCTTCCTGGCCGGTGCGGGCGAGCACTGCGTGGCCGACATCCGCATCGACCATGCGGTGAGCGACTGCCGCAGCGAGTCGTGCGTCAAGGGGGTTGCCTCGGGCGACGGCGTGGGTGAATTCCGGGGGCTGGTCTACGTGGCGGCAGACGCGCAGCGCACCGATGCGCGGCAGACGAGCCGCAACGTCGTGCTGGGCGACGAGGCCCGCATCACGACGCGTCCCCAGCTGGAGATTTATGCCGACGACGTGAAGTGCTCGCACGGCGCGACGGTCGGACAGATGGACGAGGATGCGCTGCTCTACATGCGGCAGCGCGGTCTGAGCGAGGCGCAGGCCCGGGCGCTGCTGATGGAGGGCTTCGTGGCCGACGTGGTGCGCCGCTGCGGCGTGGAGCAGCTCCACGAGGTGCTCATGCGCGGCGTGGGCGAGAAGCTCGAACGGATGTGATGGCGCGGCGCGCGGCGCGGATGAGGCGCATGTGCGGCGCCGCGGCAGCCGGTGGAAAGTGAAAGGAGATACTATGTTAGAGGTTGAAAAGATACGCGGGGAGTTCCCCATTCTCGAACGCCGGGTCTACGACCGGCCGCTGGTCTATCTCGACAACGGCGCAACGGCGCAGAAGCCCCGCTGTGTGATTGATACGGTCGACTACCTGCACCGGGAGCTGAACGCCAACATCCATCGCGGCGTGCACTTCCTCTCGGAAGAGGCGACCGAACGCTACGAGCAGGCGCGGCAGCGCATTGCCGGCTTCATCGGAGCGGCCGAAAAGGAGGAGGTCGTCTTCACGGCCGGAGCCACCGCATCGCTCAATACGGTGGCCTACGCCTGGGGCGGCCGCTTCGTGCACGAGGGTGACAACATCGTCATCAGCGAGATGGAGCACCACTCGAATCTGGTGCCGTGGCAGATGCTCGCCGAGCGGTGCGGCGCCGAAATCCGCGTGCTGCCCTTCGACGACGAGGGGCGGCTGATGACCGAGCGGCTCGCGGGTCTGCTCGACCGGCGGACGAAGGTGGTGGCCGTGACGCAGGCCTCCAATACGCTCGGCACGCGCCCCGAGCTGCGGCCCATCATCGATGCGGCCCATGCGGTGGGTGCCGTGGCGGTGGTGGACGGCTGCCAGGGCGTGGTGCACGGCGGTGTCGACGTGCAGGCGCTCGACTGCGACTTCTACGCCTTCTCGGGCCACAAGCTCTACGGCCCGACGGGCATCGGCGTGCTCTACGGCAAGCGGGCGCTGCTCGAGGCGATGCCCCCCTTCCTCGGGGGCGGCGACATGGTCGACCGCGTCTCGTTCGCCCGGACGACCTATGCCCCCGTGCCGCTCAAGTTCGAGGCCGGCACGGCTAACTTCGTCGGAGCCATCGCACTGGGCGAGGCGGTGAAGTTCGTGCAGCAGTTCGCCCCGGCCGACATCGAGGCCCACGAGGCGGAGCTGCTGCGCCGCGCCACGGAGCGCCTCTCGGCCATCGAGGGGCTGCGCATCTACGGCACGACGGCCGACAAGTGCGCCCTCGTCTCGTTCAACGTCGAGGGGGTCCATCCCTACGACATGGGGATGATTCTCGACAAGCTTGGCATCGCCGTCCGCACGGGGCAGCACTGCGCCGAGCCGGTGATGACCCACTACGGAGTGACGGGCATGTGCCGTGCGTCGTTCGCCCTCTACAATACGCTCGCCGAGGCCGACGCGCTGGCCGACGGCGTAGCCCGTGCCGTGCGGATGCTGCGTTGAGCTGCCGGGGGGGGAGCTGAGCGGCGTGCCGATGCTGCTGCGGGCGGATGTTGTGCCGAGTTGCGGGCGGATGTTGAGCCGATGTTGCGGCGGGCGGGCCGCCGTACGGAGAGCAGGCTGCGGCATCTGCGGCTTAGCGGAATCCGGACACTGGCTGCCGCGGCGGCGGCGGCCGGGCGGCGGAACCCTGATATTGAATAAATGAACCGACCATGTTAATCGTACTCGAAGGTTTGGACGGCGCCGGGAAATCGACCCAGGTAGCCCTGCTGCGCCAGCTCTTTGCCGAGCGCGGCGTGGAGAGCCGTTACGTGCACTTCCCGCGCTTCGATGCGCCTGTCTACGGCGAACTCATCGCCCGCTTCCTGCGCGGCGAATTCGGCGGCGTGGAGGCGGTGGACCCCTATCTGGTGGCGCTCCTCTTTGCGGGCGACCGCGCCGAGGCGGCACCCCAAATCCGGGAGTGGCTCGCCGCCGGCGATGCCGTCATCTTCGACCGCTACGTCTACTCGAACATCGCCTACCAGTGCGCCAAGCTGCCCGAGGGGGAGCCGCGCCGGAGGCTGGCCCGGTGGATTCTCAGCCTGGAGTTCGAACACAACCGTCTGCCGCGTCCCGACCTCTCGCTCTTCCTCGACGTCCCCTTCGCCTTCACCGAAGAGCGTCTCCGCTCGGCGCGCGAGGGCGACGACCGCGCCTATCTGCACGGTGCGGCCGACATCCACGAATCGTCGCTCGCGCTGCAGCGCACCGTGCGCGACGTCTACCTCGAGGCGGCGGCCGGCGATGCGACGCTGCGCATCGTCGACTGCGGCGACGGCGAGGGGCGCATGGCTTCGCCCGAGACCATCGCCCGCCGCATCCGCGCCCTCGTCGAACCGCTGCTCTGACCCGCTTCCGCAACGAAAACCTCCGCAACGAAAACCTCCGCCCAAACACCCTCCCGACCCGCTCGATACCCTCACGACCCTCCAACCCCCGCTCCCGCAATGAGAAGCTCCCGCATCTTCAAAATCATCGCCAACATCTGTCGGCTCATCCTCGCCTGCACGTTCATCCTCTCGGGCTTCACCAAGGTGGTCGACCCGTGGGGCACGGCCCTCAAGGTGAACGAATACCTCACCATCTACGGCATGGAGTTCCTCCAGCCGGCAAGCATGGCCTTCTCCATCTGGCTGTGCGGCGCCGAGCTGATGATGGGCTGCATGCTGCTCTTCAAGGTCCGCATCCGCCTCATCTCGATTTTCGCCCTCGCCTCGATGCTCTTCTTCACGGTGCTCACGCTGCTCAGCGCCACGGTCATCCCGGTCGAGGACTGCGGCTGCTTCGGCGACGCCATCCGCCTCACGCCGTGGGAGACCTTCCTCAAGAACCTCGTCCTGCTGCCGATGGCCGTGGTGGTGTGGTGGCGCTACCGCCCCGACAAGGTCTTCGCCTTCAAGCCCGTCGAGATTGTGCTCACCTGCCTCTTCTTCTTCCTGTCGATGGCGCTGGGCACCTACTGCTACCGCCACCTGCCGCTGGTGGACTTCCTCCCCTACAAGGTGGGGGTCAACATCTGGCAGGAGATGCACGCCTCCGAGGCCGAGGCGGGCGAGGTGGAGACGGTGCTCGTCTACCGCAACCTCGAAACGGGCCGTCTGCGCGAATTTTCGCTCGAGGATACCGAGTGGCAGGATACCACCCGGTGGGAGTGGGTCGATACGCGGACCGAGAGCGACTCGTCGCCCGTGCGCCCCATCATCGGGGAGTTCGCCCTGCACGATGCCGAGGGCGACGCGACCGAAGAGCTGCTGACGGCCCCCGGGCGCGTGTGGTTCCTCTGCGTCACCTCGTTCGAGCGGATGCCCCGCGGCTGCGCCCGGCGTTTGGACCGGCTGGTCGGGCAGGCGCTGGCGGCCGGCGAGCGGGTCGTATGCCTCACGCCCGAACCCCTCGACGGGGTGACGTGGCATGCCTTCGGAACGGCGGGCGAGGGGCGCTGCTACAACATCGACGCCTCGACGATGAAGACCATGCTGCGCGCCGACAACGGCGTGGTGGAGCTCGTCGACGGGGTCATCCGCGCTAAAAGGAACTGTCGGGATGTTCGTCCGTAAGGGCGGGCGCGGCGACACGGTATGAAAGTTGATTCCGGAGAACCGGAATCAACTTTTTTATGCGTTCACTGCTCCTCCTCTGCTTCGTGCCGCTGCTGGGCGGCTGCCGCGGCGGCGACGTCCCCGCGGCCGATGCCGTGCGTCCGGTCAAGACCGAGACGGCAAGTGATGCGGCCTTCATCGACCGCGATTTCGTCGGTCTGGCCACCCCCGACGATGCCGTCAATCTGGCCTTCAAGCTCTCGGGACAGCTCCTTGCGGTCCCCGTGGCGCAGGGGCAGGAGGTGCGGCGCGGCGAGCTGCTTGCCGAGCTGGACCCGCGCGACGTGAGGCTGCAGGTCGATGCCGGCCGCTCGGCCTTCGAGCAGGCGCGCTCCAACCTGCAGCGCATCGGGCGGCTGCTCGAACACGGCGCCGTCTCGCAGCAGGAGTACGAGGCCGCGCAGACCAACTACGTGCAGGTGAAGTCCTCGTACGACAACATGCTCGACCTGTTGGGCGAGACGCGTCTGCGCGCGCCCTTCAACAGCGTCGTCGAGGCGGTCTACGTCGATACCTACCAGCGCGTGCAGGCCGGCGAAACGGTCCTCCGTCTGGTGGGGCCCCGCACCACGACCGTCAAGTTCACCCTCCCCGAATCGGGGCTGCGGCTGCTGGCCTCGCCCCGGACGAGCTTCTACGTCGAATTCGACAACTACCGCGGCGTGAAGTTCCCCGCGCGGCTCAAGGAGTACGCCAAGACCTCGTCCGACGCCTCGGGATTTCCCGTCTCGCTGCGTCTGGACGACTCGCTGACGCAGCGCTGGCCCGTCTCGCCCGGCATGTCGTGCACCATCACCCTGCGGAGCGCCGACCCGGTGACCGACGCCGTCTCGCTGCCGCTCACGGCCGTTTGTGCCCCGGCCCAGGGGGGCGAATATGTCTGGGTGGTGGGGCCGGGCGATACGGTCCGCCGCCACCGCGTGCGTCTGGGCGAGCTCTACGGACGCGACCGGGTGATTGTCGACAGCGGCGTGATGCCCGGCCAGCGGGTCGTCGTGGCGGGGGTCTACCGCCTGCAGGAGGGCGACCGCGTGCGGATACTGGATTGAGCCGGCCCTCCTCTTCGAAATGCTCCCGACGATGAATCTTCCCGAATATACGCTCCGCCGCCGCAAGGTGGTCTGGTTCCTGCTTCTGGTGCTGCTTGCGGGCGGCGCCGCGAGCTTCGCCTCGCTCGAAAAGAAGGAGGACGCCCTCTTCGTCATCAAGAGCGCCATGCTCGTCTGCACCTATCCTGGCGCCACGCCCGAGCAGGTCGAGGAGCTGGTCACCGAACCCGTCGAACGCGAGGTGCAGGCCATGCGTGCCGTCCACAAGGTGACCTCCGAGTCGGGCTACGGGGTGGCGAAGGTGCTCGTCGAGCTGGACCCGGCCACCCGCGCCGCCGAGATTCCGCAGCTCTGGGACGAGCTGCGGCGCCGCGTGCTCGACGTGCAGCCGACGCTGCCCGAGGGGGTCTCGCCGATTCGCGTGGCCGACGACTTCGGCGACCTCTACGGAATCTACTACGGACTCTCGGCCGACGAGGGCTTCACCTGGAGCGAGCTGCGCCAGTGGGCCCAGCGCATCAAGCGCGAGCTGGTGACGCTCGACGGCGTGCAGAAGGTGGCGCTCTTCGGCGAGCAGACCCCCGTGGTGAACCTCTACGTGAGTCTGGCGGCGCTGGCCAACTTCTCGATTCGCCCCGAGACGGTCGTCGCGACCATCGCGCGGCAGAACACCCTGGTCGAGAGCGGTCTGAAGCAGGCGGGGCTCATGCAGGTGCGCCTGCTCGAGGACGGGACCTACCGCACGACGGAGGACATCGCCGACCAGCTGCTCATCTCGTCGACGGGCAAGCAGTACCGGCTGGGCGACGTGGCGCGCGTCGAGCGCGGATACGTCTCGCCGCCGCAGAGCCTCATGCGCGTCAACGGCCGCCGGGCCATCGGCATCGGCATCTCGACCGAAGCGGGGGTCGACGTCGTCCGGAGCGGCCGCGCCGTGGGGCGGGTGCTCGAGTCGCTGCGCAGCCGGATGCCCGTCGGGCTGGAGCTCACGGAGCTCTATCCCGAGGACCGCATCGCCCGCGAGGCCAACACCGCCTTTGCCCTCAACCTGGCCGAGTCGCTGGCCATCGTCGTGGCGCTCATCATGCTCCTGATGGGGGTGCGGGCCGGGGTGCTCATCGGCAGCTCGCTGCTCTTCTCCATCGGCGGCACGCTGCTGCTCATGCTCCTGCTGGGCGAGGGGCTCAACCGCACGTCGCTCGCCGGCTTCATCATCGCCATGGGGATGCTGGTCGACAACGCCATCGTGGTGACCGACAACGCCCGGCAGGCGATGCTGCGCGGCGTTGCGTGCCGCCGCGCGCTGGTCGAGGGTGCCAATGGCCCCCGCTGGAGCCTGCTGGGGGCGACGCTCATCGCCATCGTCTCCTTCCTGCCGCTCTATCTGGCGCCGTCGGCCGTGGCCGAAATCGTCAAGCCGCTCTTCGTCGTGCTGGCCGTCTCGCTGCTGCTCAGCTGGCTGCTGGCCCTCACGCAGACGCCGCTCATGGGCGAGCTGCTGCTCCGCACGGAGCCCCGCACGGGCGGCGGAGAGGGGGCCTTCTTTCGCCGCTTCAATCGTCTGCTCGGCGCGCTGCTGCGCCACCGCTGGCGGACGGTTGCCGTCGCGCTGCTGCTCTTCGCCCTCTCGCTCTGGACGATGGGGCGCATGCCGCAGAACTTCTTCCCCGAGATGGACAAGCCCTACTTCCGCGCCGACGTGCTGCTGCCCGAGGGCTACGGCATCCGCTCGACGGAGCAGGTCATCGAGCGGATGGAGGGGTGGCTGCGCCGCCGCCCGGAGGTGAAGAACGTCTCGGCAACGATGGGCTCCACGCCGCCGCGCTACTACCTGGCCAGCGGCAGCGTGACCATGAAGCCCAACTTCGGCAACCTGCTCGTCGAGCTCCGCGACCGCCGTCAGACGCGGCAGGTCGAGGAGGAGTTCGGCCGCTACGTCCGCGCGGAGTTTCCCGACGTGTGGCTGCGCTCGTCGCTCTTCAAGCTCTCGCCCGTGCCCGATGCGGTCATCGAGTTCGGCTTCGTGGGGCACGACCCCGAGGTGCTGTGCCGCCTCACGGAGCAGGTGGAGCGCATCATGTGGCGGACGCCCGGCACGGAGAACATCCGCAACAGCTGGGGCAACCGCATCCCCACGTGGATGCCCGTCTATTCGCAGATGAAGGGGCAGCGCATCGGCGTGAACCGCAGCCAGATGGCGCAGGACCTCACGGTGGCCACGCAGGGCTTCCCGCTGGGCGAGTTCCGCGAGGGGGACCTCATCATGCCCATTCTGCTCAAGGACGAGAACCTGGCCGACTACAACCTCACCAACCTGCAGACGCTTCCGCTCTTCACCCCCGCCGGGCGGGTCTTCTCGCTGGGGCAGGCCACCGACGACTTCCGCTTCGACTTCCGCACGGGGGTCATCCGCCGCTACAACCGCGAGCGGGTGATGAAGGCGCAGTGCGACCCGGCGCCGGGGGTCAACGCCGCGCGCCTCTTTGCGACGCTGCGCGACGAGGTGCGGCGCACGGTCGAGCTCCCCGAGGGCTACACGCTCCGCATCTTCGGCGAGGAGGAGAGCCGCGAGGAGTCGAACGCCGCCCTGATGAAGTACCTGCCGCTGACGGCCGCGGCCATCTTCTTCATCCTGCTGCTCCTCTTCGGCAACTACCGCGACCCGGTGGCCGTGCTGCTGCTGGCGCCGCTGCTCTTCATCGGCGTGGTGGCGGGGCTGCTCGTCACGGGGCGCACGTTCAACTTCTTCGCGCTGCTGGGGCTCATCGGGCTGGCGGGCATGTATGTCAAGAACGCCGTGGTGCTCGTCGCCCGCATTGGCGAACTGCGCAGCGGCGGGATGGCTCCCGGCGAGGCGCTGGCCGAGGCGACGCGCAGCCGCATCGTGCCGGTGGTGAGCGCCTCGGGAACGACCGTTCTGGGCATGCTGCCGCTGCTCTTCGACTCGATGTTCGGGGCGATGGCCGCCACCATCATGGGCGGTCTGCTGGCCGCCACGCTGCTCACGATTCTGGTGCTGCCGGTGGTCTATGCCCTCTTCCACAAAATCCGTCTGTCATGAAACATTCCCGCCGGCTTCTGCCGCTCCTTCTGCTTGTCCTGCTCCTTGCCGCACGGATACCGCTGCGGGGGCAGACCCTCCTCGACGACTACCGCCGCGACGTGCTCCGCTACAGCCGCGCGCTGAAGATGGCCGCGTCGGCCAGCCGTGCGGCCGGCGAACGGCTGGCCGTGGCCCGCACGGGCTACCTGCCCCGGCTGTCGCTCGACGGCAGTTTCTCGGTGGCGATGCGCCGCAGCGAGGGGGCGAAGCCGTGGAGCTTCGGGGTGACGCCCCAGCTGGTGCAGACGCTCTACGGTGGCGGGGCGGTCCGCGCGGCGGTCGACGAGGCGTCGCTCGGGAGCGACATCGCCCTCTGCGACGAGGAGTTCACCCGCTTCGAGGTCTGCTATTCGGCCGAGTACACCTACTGGAACCTCTCGGCCATGGAGGAGTTCGCCGCCTCGATGCGCCGCTACGTGGGGCTGATTCGCTCGCTCAAGGAGGTGGTCGACTACCGCTTTAGCGAGGGCTACGTCGCGCGCAGCGACGTGCTGATGATTGACGCGCGGCTGAACGAGGCGGCCTACGAACTGCTCACGGCCGAGCGCAACCTGGCGGTGGCGCGCCACAACTTCAACCTGCTGCGCGGCGCCGCGGGCGAACAGCAGGCCCGACTGGCGCAGAGCATCCGCGATACGCTGCCGCTGCCGGCGCGGGTGGCGGCCGACGAGGTGCTGGAGCGCCGTGCGGACCTCAGGGCCGCACGTCTGGCCGGCGAGCGGGCCGCGGCCGGTGTGCGGGCGGTGCGCTCGGAATACAACCCCCGGCTGAGCGTCGGGGTGGGGGCGTCGTGGCGGCCCCACTCGCCCAACCGCACGGGCTCCACGCTGCTCGACGGCGAGGCCTTCGTGCAACTCTCGGTGCCGATTTTCCACGGCGGCGAGCGTCGCCGGGCGGTGCGGGCCGCACGGACCGAGCAGGCGCGCACCGTGTGGCAGGAGGCGCAGCTGCGCGACGACGTCGTGCGCGAGGAGATGAACGGCTGGACGACGATGGTCCAGGCCCGCGCGCAGGTCGTCGCCTCGGAGCAGAGCCTGCGCATCGCGGGCGAGAATCTCGAAATCAGCACCTACTCTTACGGCGAGGGGCAGGCCTCGATTCTCGACGTGCTGCAGGCGCAGCTGAGTTGGATTCAGCTCTATACGAACGCCATCCAGTCGCGCTACAACTATGCCGTGGCGGTGGCCGACTACCGGCGCATCACCGCCACGCCGGCGGAGGAGTAGGGTGGCGGCAGTCGCGGTGCGAAGAGCCGCACGGTGGAGGAGTAGGGTGGCGGCGGTCGCGGTGCGAAGAGCCGCACGGTGGAGGAGTAGGGCAGCAGCGGTCGCGGTGCGAAGAGCCGCACGGCCCCTGCGGCGCTCATGAAAAGCGGGGCCCGGAGTGCCGCAGACGGCTCCCCGGGCCCCGCCGGGCTCCATTCGGCATTCCGAACCCCGCTTGACTTTCCGGGCCTCAGTCGGTTCTGCCCGGGCCCTTAGTCGGTTCCGCCCGGCCCCGTTCGGTCCCGTCCGGCCCCGCTGGGCTTTCCGGCCACGGTTCGGCCCCGCTGGCCGACTTCGGCTCCCTTTGCGGGGGCGGGGCGGGAGCGGGGACGGGAGGGGTCACCCCTTGTCGGGCTCGGTGCTCACGATGACAATCTCGCAGCTGACGGGGGCAATCCGCCCCAGCATGCGGGTCGTGCCGCAGGCCTGCTCGTGGGTGAGCCGCAGGGCGTGGCTCACGGCCGTCTGCTCCTGCTCGCGGCGGCAGGCGACGTTGAAGTGGAGGCGGAACGAGGTGAAGAGGCTCTCGTCGCGCAGCGAGTCGGTGTCGAGCTCGCCCGAGAGGCTGATTTCGAAGTTGCTCGGGCGGACGTGGCTCTGCTCCATGAGGCGCAGCGCGACGCGCCCGGCGGCGCAGGCACCCGCGCGGAGCAGCATCCCGTGGGGGGTCAGCTCCGTGCAGCCGGTCTCCGGTTCGGGCCGGAAGGTCGAATCGGCATTCATGCGAAGTGTGATTTTTTCGGTCATGGTCGAAAGGATTTTGTGTTACCTCTCCATCCCGGGCAATAATCGTTCCCCGATGGTGTGCGGATGGCCAAAAAGTATTATCTTTGAGCCATCCTTTGCGAAGCCCGCCGTCGCCCGTTGAGGCGCGCGGCACGGGGACTTCGCCCAAAAACGAATGCTATGCGCGGAAAACTGATTTGGTCGCTGCTGCTGGGCTCCCTTGCGTGGATGCAGACGCAGGCGGCGACACCCGAGGCTCTGGCCGCCCTCGAGCGCGGCCGCGAACTCTTCGACCACGGCCGTTGGAGCGACGCCCGGCTCGAATTCCTCAAGGCGCGCGAGGGGGTTACCCCGGCCGACTACCACGCCCTCCAGAGCATCGACTACCACCTGGCGGCCTGCGCCGTCGAGCTGGGCAGCCGCGATGCCGAAGCGGCGCTGCTGGACTTCGAGCAGCGCTACCCGGGCTCGGTCTTCGCCAACGACGTGCGCTTCTCGCTGGGCTCCTACTACTGCACGCAGTCCGATTTCGAACGGGCCCGCGACTGCTTCGAACGGACCGACTACAAGGCGCTCGACCGCTCGCGCCGCGAGCAGTACGACGTGCGGATGGGCTACGTCGCCTTCACCGAGGGGCGCTATGACCAGGCCTACGACTACTTCGACCGCATCGGCAGCCGCAGCCGCTACATCGACCATGCCCGCTATTACAAGGCCTACATCGACTATGCCGAGGGACGCTACGGACGGGCCCGCCAGGGCTTCGAGCAGCTGGCCCGCAGCGAGGCCTACGGCCCCGTGGTGCCCTACTACCTGCTGCAAATCGAGTTCCGCGAGGGGAACTACCGCTACGTGGTCGACCACGGCGACGAGCTGATGCGCAAGGCCGTGCCGGCGCGCCGCGCCGAGCTGGCGCGCGTGGTGGCCGAGTCGTGGTTCCATCTGGGCGACTACAACCGCACGCTCGAGTACCTGGCCGTGTTCGAGGAGTCGGGCGGCGAGCCGGGACGCGACGAGAACTACCTCAAGGGCTTCTCGCTCTACCGCACGGCCCGCTACGCCGAGGCCGAGGAGCCGCTCCGCAAGGCGTGCGGCGCCGACGACGCCCTGACGCAGAACGCCTCGTACCACCTGGCCGACTGCTGCCTGCGTAACGGCGACAAGCAGTCGGCGATGGAGGCCTTCGCCATGGCGGCCAACGAGCAGTTCGACGCCACGATTGCCGAAGATGCCCTCTTCAACTACGGCAAGCTGCAGTACGAGCTGGGCGGCGGCGCCTTCAACGGGGCCATCAACGTGCTGAGCCGCTACGTGGAGCGTTACCCCTCGTCGCCGCGCGCGGCCGAGGCGCGGACGCTGCTGGTGGCGGCCTACTACAATTCGCGCGACTACGATGCCGCCTATGAGGCCATCCGCGCCGTGCCGGAGCCCGATGCCGAGATTCGCGCCGCACTCCAGAAAATCGCCTACTTCCGTGCGCTGGAGGCCTACTCGGCGGGTGACCTGGCGGCCGCCCAGCGTTCGCTGGCCGAATCCGAGCAGGTGAACGTCAGCCCGAAATATGCGGCGCTCGGCAACTTCTGGCAGGGCGAAATCGCCTTTGCGCAGGGCGACCGCGCCACCGCCGCTTCGCGTTACAACGCCTACCTGAAGCGGGCGCCCCGCAGCGAACGCGAATATGCGCTGGCGTGGTACAATCTGGGCTACTGCGACTTCGACCGCGGACGGATGAGCCAGGCGCGCGCCTCGTTCGAGAAGTTCCTCGCGCTCCGTACGGCCCCGGCCCGCTACCGCGCCGACGCCTGCAACCGTCTGGGCGACACCTACTATTCGGAGCGGTCGTTCGACCGTGCGCTCGAGGCCTATGCCCGCGCCGAGGCTGCCGGTGGCGACGCCTCCGCGACGCGCTACGCCCGCTACCAGCGGGCCGTAACGCTCGGCATCGTGGGGCGCAACGACGAGAAAATCGCCGTGCTGCGCCAGCTGGCCGCCGACCGCGGGGGAGAGTATGCCGATGCGGCCGCCTACGAGCTGGGACGCACCTACATCGCACAGCAGCGTTACGACGAGGGGGCCCGGGCGCTCGAACGCTTCGTCGAGGAGTACCCCTCCTCGCCGCGCGTGACGCAGGCCCTCTCGGACCTGGGTCTGGCCTACCTCAATCTGGGTGACCGCGCGCGGTCGCTCTCCAGCTACGAGCGGGTGGTGAGCACCTCGCCCCACTCGCCCGAGGCGAAGGAGGCGATGCAGGGCATCCGCGAAATCTATGTCGAGCAGGGCAACGTCGACGGCTACTTCGCCTACGCCGAGCGGGTGGGGGCCGAGAGCGACCTGACGGCCCTCTCGCGCGACTCGCTCACGTTTGCCGCCGCGCAGAAGCTCTACCTGGCCGACCGGGTGGAGGATGCGGCCAAGTCGCTGCGCAGCTACGTGAACAACTATCCGAAGGGGTATTATCTCAACGACGCGCTCTATTACCTGAGCGACTGCTACCTGCGCAGCGGCGAGCGCGAATATGCCATCGAGAGCCTCACGGAGCTTGCCTCGCGCGGACAGCACCCCTACCGGGTGACGGTCCTCGAGAAGCTCTCCGAGCTGACCTACGCCGAGAAGCGCTACGACGAGGCTGCGGCGGCCTACCGCCAGCTCTACGATGCGGCGCCGACCGCCTCGGGGCGCGAGGATGCCATGACGGGCTACGTGCGGGCGACGCTCGCCGGGGGCGATACGGCCAAAATCGAGGCGATGGCGGCCGACGTTGCGGCCCATCCCGACGCCGGGGCCACGGCGCTGCGCGAGTCGAAGTATGCGCTGGCCGGCCTGCTCCGCGAGCGGGGCGACGGCGACGCGGCGCTGAAGCTCTACCGCGAGCTTGCCGCGGAGGTGCGCACGAAGGAGGGCTGCGAGGCGGCCTACCGCCTCATCGAGGCGCAGTTCGCCTCGGGCGACCTGGAGGGGTGCGAGAAGGCGGTCTTCGCCTTTGCCGACCGGGAGCCCGCCTCCTCCTACTGGCTGGCCAAGGCCTACATCCTGCTGGGTGACCTCTACGTGCGCCGGGGCGACAGCTTCCAGGCCCGCGCCACCTACCAGAGCGTGGCCGACGGATACTCGCCCGCCGACGACGGCATCGTCGACGAGGCGAAGAAGCGAATCGAAAAACTGAATTGAGCAAGAGCAAGATGAAGAGATTGTTGCTGGCCGTCGCCCTGTTGACGGCATTCCCCTGCGCGACGATGGCGCAGGTGGAGAAGCAGGTCGAGGTGACCAAGGCCTATGTCCCGAAGGTGGAGCAGGCCGCGAAGCTGGCCATCGAACCCGACATGACCGATACGGTGCAGATGCGCCCCGAAATCGACTATACGATTACGCCGCTGTCGCTCGAGACGACTCTCGATACGCGGCCGATTCGCCCGGCGTCGGTCACCTACTGGGAGTTCAACCGTCCGCTGCCCTTCTATCTGAAGGTCGGTGCGGGCTATCCGCTCAATTCGGTGCTGGACTTCTACGCCGCCACGCAGAATCCCGATACGGGCTATGCGCTGGGCTACATCAACCACAAGGGGCGCTATGCCGACATCCGGAACTGCTTCGATGTGAAGAATAACTCGCTATGGATGGAAAACCGCGCGGGCGTGGCTGCCGGCAAGTATCTGGGACGCCACCTGCTCGAGGGGCACGTCAGCTACGAGAACCGCCTGCTGCATCGCTACGGAGTCTACCTCGCTCCGTGGCATGAGGATATGCGCCCGTGGATGGAGAAGCCGGTTGCCGGTTCGAAGGTCAACTACGGCGAGTTCGCCCTGAAGGTGCGTTTCGGCGACGACTTCAAGGATATGGAGCGCCTCAACTTCGACGTCACGCTCGACGGGTTGCTCTTCCGCGACCATTCGTGGGCCTATGACTATCCGTCGAAGGCGCAGCAGACCAACCTCGGGGCGAAGGCCCGCCTCGGGCGCCGCTTCGGCCGCCATCTGCTCCTGCTGCAGGGCGGGTACGACTACCTGGGCGGCGGACGCAGCTACGACTTCTACTCGGAGAACATCGTCCGCGCCGGGGCCCGCTACGGCTACGAGGGCGGGGTAGTGGCACTTGAGGTGGGGGCCGACTACACGTGGGACAAAATCGCGGGAGCCTCCTCGCGCAGCTACATCTTCCCCTATGCCCGGTTCGAATTCAACATCGGCACCGAGAAGCTGCGCCCCTTCCTTGACGTCGACGGAGGACTGCACGACAACAGCTTCCGCTCGCTCACGCGGATGAATCCCTACGTGACGGCGCCTACCCGGTTCAATGCGCACTGGGAGAAGTTGAACGTGTCGGAGCCCCTGCAGCTTGCCTTCCGGCAGAAGAGTTCGGCCGACTACAACGTGCGGCTGGGCATTCACGGCTCCATCTTCCGCAAGATGCTCTCCTACCGCATCTATGCCGGCTTCTCGGTGCGCGACGACCATCCCTACTGGTATTCGCTCTCGGCTCGGGAATTCGAGCGCCTGTCGGACGAAGGTGGGGATGAGTCCATCCTCGCGGCCTTCAACGGCTACTTCATCCCCGTCTTCGGGCGACAGACCGTCACCTCGTTCCACGGCGAGGTTGAGTTCCGTCCGGTGAGCAGCTTCCTGCTCTCGCTCGAGGCGCACGGCTATGCCTACAACAACGACCTGGCGCTCCAGACGGGCGAGCCTCGCTTCCGGGGTGCGGTTAAGGCCCGCTACGAAGGAGGCAAGGTGTCGTTTGGCGTGGGGCTCCACATGCAGAGCAAGCGGAAGTGGTCAACACTTTACGAGGCCATGCTAACCCCCCAGCTTGGCAGTCCCGAATACATTTATGCACACTACTTCTCGCCCGACTACCTGGACTCGTTCGAGGCCCCCTTCGCCTTCGACCTGCGGGCCGACGTGGTGTGGAAGGTCAGCGGACGCGTGACGCTCTTCGCCGAGGGGCGCAACCTGCTCGACCGGCGGCTCTACGACTACGCCTGGTATCCCGAGTATGGCGCCAACTTCACGGCGGGCGTCATCCTCAACTTCTGAGCCGCCCCGGGCCGCCGCCGAGCCGCCCACTGAGCTGCCTGCCGAACCCTCTGCCCGGGCTCTCTGCCGAGCCGCCGCCGAAGCGTTCGGGCCACCCGTTGAGCCGCCGGGCTGTCCGTCCGGGCCGCCCGTCCGAGCTGCCCACTGAGCCGCCGCCGGGTCGTCCGCCGGGTTCTCCGTCGGGGTCGCCCACCAAGCCATCCGTTCAGACCGTCCGACGGGTTCCCCGCCGAGCCGCCCGCGCGCGGCATCCTTTGCGACGCAATGCATGCAACTCCGGTCCGAAAAGGGCCGGAGTTTGCCGTATCTTTGTCCGATGTATCTGATAATGCATTGTTTTTTCACTACATTTGTAGTATGAAAACCGTTCGCCTGCTTCTTTCGTTCGCCGCGGCGCTGCTCTTCCTCTCCGCCGCAGCCGCTCCGGAGGGCTACCCGGTCCGGGGCCGTGTCATCGACCGCAATACGCGCCAGCCGGTGCCCTATGCCTCGGTGGTGGTCTCCGATGCCGGAAACCGCGGCGCTTCGACCGACTCGGCCGGCATGTTCACCATCGAGCGGGTCGAGCCCGGCATCCGGCGCTTCGTCATCTCGTCGCTCGGCTACCGGACCTTCCTCACGTCGGAGTATCTGGTCTCGGCGGCGACCCCCTTCGTCGAGGTGGAGCTCGAGGAGGACCCCGGCGCCATCGAGGCGGTGACGGTCACGCCGTCGCCCTTCCGGCGGACGGTCGAGAGCCCCGTGGCGATGCACGTCATCGGCGTGCGCGAAATCGAGAAGAGCCCCGGCTCGAACCGCGACATCTCGCGCATCGTGCGCTCCTATCCCGGCGTCGCCTTCTCGCCCGTGGGCTACCGCAACGACCTGATTGTCCGCGGTGGAGGCCCCTCGGAGAACCGCTTCTACATGGACGGCATCGAGATTCCGAACATCAACCACTTCGCCACGCAGGGCGCCACGGGAGGCCCGGTGAGCATCCTCAACTCGGACCTCGTGCGCGAAATCAGCTTCTATACGGGGGCCTTCCCCGTCGACCGCTCCGGAGCGCTCAGCTCGGTGCTCGACTTCCGGCTCAAGGACGGCGACATGGACAAGCAGAGCTTCAAGGCGACGCTGGGCGCCTCGGAGGTCTCGCTCAGCGGCCGCGGCCACATTGGGCGCAAGACCACCTACCTCTTCTCGTTGCGGCAGTCCTACCTCCAGCTGCTCTTCAAGATGCTGGGGCTCCCCTTCCTGCCCAACTTCATCGACGGGCAGTTCAAGGTCAAGAGCCGTCTGACGGAGCGTGACGAGCTGGTGGTGCTGGGGCTGGCGGGCATCGACGACATGAAGCTCAACACCGATCAGAAGGGCGAGGAGGCCGAATACCTGCTCAGCTACCTGCCCCGCATCCAGCAGGAGACCTTCACCGTGGGGGCCACCTACCGCCACTATGCGGGCATCCATACGCAGTCCGTCGCGCTGAGCCACACCTATTTGAACAACCGCAACCTGAAGTACCGCAACAACGACTCCTCGACCGAGGAGAACCTGACGCTGCGCCTGCGTTCCGTCGAGCAGAAGAGCACGCTGCGGGCCGACAACCGCTCGCAGCTGGGGCGCTGGACGCTGCGCGCCGGCGCCGAGCTGACCTACTCGACCTATACGAACACCACGTTGCAGCGCCTCTTCCACAGCGCCGAGCAGGGGAGCGAGCTCTCCGACTACCACACGTGGCTCGGCATGGTGGGGTGGGGCGCCTTCGTCGGCGCCGACTACAAGTCGCCCAACGAGCGCTTCACGGCCTCGGCCGGCGTGCGGGCCGACGGCTGCGACTACTCCTCGTCGACGAGCGCCTTCTGGCGCAACCTCTCGCCGCGCCTCTCGCTCTCGTATGCCTTTTCGCACGCCTGGTCGCTCAGCGGCAGCGCGGGCCTCTACTACCAGCTGCCTCCCTATACGGCCCTCGGCTTCAAGGACGGCGGCGCGCTGGTCAACCTCGGGCTCGACTACATGCGCGTGACGGAGGGCTCGCTGGGGGTCAAGTGGAACCTGCGCGACCGGCTGATGCTCTCGCTCGAGGGGTTCTACAAGTTCTACGACCGGGTGCCGCTGTCGGTGGCCGACGGCGTGCCCCTCACCTGCAAGGGGAACGACTACGGCGTGGTGGGCAACGAACAGCTGGTCTCCACGGCCGAAGGACGCTCCTACGGTCTGGAGGCGATGGTCAGCTGGCAGCTGCCCGACCGGGTCAACGTCGTGGGGTCGTTCACGCTCTACCGCAGCGAATACCGCAGCGACCGCCACGCCCCCTACATCGCCTCGGCGTGGGACAACCGCTTCGTGGCCAACGTGAGCGGCACCTACGACTTCCCGCGCAACTGGAGCGTCGGCCTGAAGCTGAGCGCCGTGGGCGGGGCGCCCTATACGCCCTACGACGTCGGCAAGTCGTCGCTCAAGGAGGCGTGGGATGCCCAGGGACGTCCCTACTACGATTATGACCGCTACAACGCCGAGCGGCTCGATGCCTTTGCGCAGCTCGACCTGCGCATCGACAAGGTCTTCTACTTCCGGCGCTGCATGCTCGGCATCTACATCGACCTGCAGAACATCACGGTGAGCAAGCTGCGCCAGCCCGACGTGCTGATGAGCACCGGGGTGGTGGAGAATCCCACGGCGCCCCTTGCTGAACAGCGCTACCGGATGAAATACATCGCGCAGGAGAGCGGAACGCTCCTCCCGACGCTGGGTGTGACCGTCGAGTTCTGAGCCGGCCGCCGCATGTCGGGCCGGGCGGGTGCAAGCATCCGGAGAAAAGGTGGTGAAGATGGAGGATGGGCAGACCTGCCGCAAGGAGCTGCGCGCGGGGCGGGCGGCTGCTGAGCGCGGCCGTGGCAACTGGGCACGCAGGGCACAACAGGGCTCGGCAGAACGCCGCAGGGCGCCGCCGGTTGCGGCAGGGCACAAAAAAATGGGTAAGCTACTTATATCGCACCGCTACGACCACATACCCTTGCTCGATTCCTCGCCTGGGGGATTCTGTGGGAGCTGGTCGTATAAGACTTACCCGCGACAAAAGTAGGAATATTTTCCTATCTTTGCAAGAAATTTTCGTCGAATGCACAAAAAAGCGCTTCTTTTCATCACGCTCGTCGCCCTCGTTGTGGTGATGGCCGGGGCGGCCCTCGTCGTCCGCAACCAGTTCTACGGCAGTGCCGTACACGAGGAGTCCGACCTCTACGTCAGCTCGCGGTGCGACTACGCCGCCCTGCGCGACACGCTCGCGCGGCATATCGGCCACCGCTGGGCCTTCGACCGCTATGCCTCCCGTCTGGAGCTCGGGCGGAGCTTCAAGCCGGGCCGCTACCTGCTCCGGCCCGGGATGAATGTCATCGAGGTGGCCCGCATGCTCAAACTCGGGGAGCAGACCCCCGTGCGCATCACCTTCAACAACGTCCGCACCCCGGCGCAGCTGGCCGGAAAGCTCGGCCGGCAGTTCGACGCCGACTCGGCCTCCTTCGCGCGGGTGCTCACCTCCGACTCGCTGGCCCGGACGCTGGGCTTCGACAGCGTGACGCTCTTCTCGATGTTCATCCCCAACACCTACGAGTTCTACTGGACCGCCTCGCCGCAGGAGTTCGTCACCCGCATGAAGCGCGAATACGACCGCTTCTGGGCTGCGGGCCGCGACGAGAAGCGCGACCGCAGCGGCCTGAGCCGGCTGGAGGTGATGACCCTCGCCTCGATTGTCTACGAGGAGACGCGCAAGGTCGACGAGATGCCCCGCATCGCCGGCGTCTACATCAACCGCCTGCGCCGGGGCATTCCCCTGCAGGCCGACCCCACGGTCAAGTATGCCATGCAGGATTTCGGGCTGCGGCGGATTCTCTACAAACACCTGAAGTACCCCTCGCCCTACAACACCTATGTGAACAGGGGGTTGCCCCCTTCGCCCATCTGCATGCCGAGCATCGATGCCATCGATGCGGTGCTGGGCTACGAGCGCCACGACTACCTCTTTTTCTGCGCCCGTCCGACCTTCGACGGCTACCACAACTTCGCCCGCACGCTGCGCGAGCACAACGCCAACGCACGGGCTTACAGCGCAGAACTCAACCGTCGTCGGATAAAGTGACGCGCCGTGCGGCGAAAAAGGGGCCTCGGCGGCCGTTTTTGAATAAAAAATTGCTACCTTTGTTCGCATGATAACAAAGATTTACGCACAGAATCCCTCGGAGCGGGAGCTGGCCCGGGTCGTGGCCGTGTTGGAGCACGACGGGGTCATCATCTATCCGACGGATAGCGTCTACGCCTTCGGCTGCTCGCTGCGGAGCCCCAAGGGGCTCGAACGGCTGCGCCGCATCCGGGGCAAGAGCGAGGGCGAGCTCTCCGTCGTCTTCGGGAGTCTGGCCCAGGTGGCCGAGTACTGCCGGGTCGACAACGCCACCTTCCGGACGCTGAAGCGGAATCTGCCGGGGCCCTTCACCTTTGTGCTCGAGGCCTCGTCGCGCATGCCCGACAAGGCGCTCGAACGCCGCAAGACCATCGGCGTGCGCATTCCGGCCCATCCCGTGGCGCGGGCCATCGTCGAGGCGCTGGGTGCGCCGCTGGCGACGGCTTCGGTGCGCGACGATGACGAGGTGGTGGAGTACACGACCGACCCCGAGCTGATTCACGAGCGCTACGGCCGCGAGGTGGAGCTGGTCATCGACGGCGGCATGGGCGACAACGTCCCCACGACGGTCGTCGACCTGACGGGCGACGAGCCCGAGGTGCTGCGCGAAGGCAAGGGCGAACTGCGCTGAGCCGGGGCCGACAGCCGGGGGGGGCAGAAAGCAGGACACCGGGCCGCCGGGGGCCAAAAGCAGGGAAGGCGAAAGCAAGGAGCCGGGCACTCGGGGACCGACGGCGGGATGCCAGGCCGCAGGATGAGACTGAACGCTGGGCCGATTCCGGGGGCCGATGGCAGGGAAAAGCCGAACGCCGGGGGGCAGTAGGGTGGTTGCCCGACACTGGCCGCAGCCGGGGAACCGAAAGCAAAGGGACCGACAGTCGGGCGTAGAGAAAAAAGCGAAAAAGATATATGGGAAAGACAAGTTTCTGGAACGATGCCGCCAAGTACGGGGCGATGGTCGGCCTGCTGCTGGCCGTCTCGACCGTCGTGGAGAACAGCATCGTCCTCTCGGGCCGGCTGTGGCTCTACATGCTGCTGATGGTCGAGTGGGTGGTGGCCGTGGTGCTGCACTACTACCTGCTCCACCGCTTTACGCGGCGGCGCGCCATGCAGCGCGACGAGACCGAGGGCTTCTCCTTCGGCGAAGCCTATGGCTTCATCGCGGCCATGTCGGCGCTCGGAGGCATCATCTCGGGAGCCGTGCAGTACATCTATGTCTACGGCATCATCGGCTACGGCCGCTACATCGAGCGCTCGGCCGACGCCCTCTATTCAATCATGGCCCGCAGCGGCAACGTCTCGGCTTCGATGGAGAACCTCCTCTCGCAGTCGGTGGCCCAGATGCAGCAGTCGCCCGAACCGTCGGTCTTCTCGGCCGTGGGCGGCGGCGTGCTCACCAGCCTGCTCTTCGGTCTGGTCTTCGGTCTGTTCATCGCCTCGACGGTTTCGCGTCCCGCCAAACCGTTCGGAGGTCCTGAAGGTAATGTGTAACGCGATGGAAAAACTCGATTTGTCAATCGTCGTCCCCCTCTACAACGAGGCGGAGTCGCTGCCCGAGCTGGTGGCGTGGATTGACCGTGTGGCCCGGGCCAACAACCTCTCTTACGAGGCGATTCTGGTCGACGACGGCTCGAACGACGGCTCGTGGGAGGGCATCGAATTGCTCAAGCGGAGCTATCCCGCCGTGCGCGGCATCGGCTTTGCCCGCAACTACGGCAAGTCGGCCGCCCTCTACTGCGGCTTCGAGGCGGCCCGCGGCGAGGTGGTCATCACGATGGATGCCGACCTGCAGGATTCGCCCGACGAGATTCCCGCCCTGCGTCACATGATTCTCGACGAGGGATACGACCTGGTCTCGGGCTGGAAGAAGAAGCGCTACGACCCGCTGGGCAAGCGCCTCCCCAGCAAGTTCTTCAACTGGACGGCGCGGACGGTCTCGGGCATCCGCCTCCACGACTTCAACTGCGGTCTGAAGGCCTACCGCCTCAAGGTGGTCAAGTCCATCGAGGTCTACGGCGAGATGCACCGCTACATCCCCTTCCTGGCCAAGCAGGCGGGCTTCACGCGCATCGGCGAGAAGGTCGTCGAGCACCATGCCCGCAAGTACGGCCACTCGAAATTCGGCATGGAGCGCATGGTCAAGGGCTATCTGGACCTCATCACCGTCTGGTTCATGTCGCACTTCGGCCGCTCGCCCATGTACTTCTTCGGCGGTCTGGGAACGCTCATGTTCCTCTTCGGCGGCGTGACCACGCTGTGGGTCATCGCTACGAAAATCTACCGGCAGCTGCACGACATCCCCGTGCGCGCGGTGACCGACCAGCCGCTCTTCTACCTGGCGATTCTTGCCGTGATTCTCGGCGTGCAGCTCTTCCTGGCGGGCTTCCTCGGCGAGCTGATTAACCGGGGCTCGAGCGACCGCAACAAATATCTGATTGACCGAAAACTCTGAAACGTATTATGATACAACGAATCCAAACAATCTATCTGCTCGTGGCCGGGGTGCTCATGGGGCTTACGCTCCTGCTGCCTCTGGCGTGGTTCGGCGGCGATGCCGGGTCGTTCGAGCTGCGCGCCTTCGCGCTCAAAAGCCTCGACGGCTCGCTGCACCAGAGCACCTGGTACATGGGCGTGCTGCAGGCGGTCTCCTGCCTGCTTCCGCTGGTGACGATTTTCCTCTACCGCCGGCGGCTGCTCCAAATCCGCCTGTGCGCCGTGGCGATGGTGCTCATGGTGGGCGTGGTGGTCATGGAGGCCATCTACTACTTCCTCAGCGTACGGCTCTTCGCCGACTTCGCCTTCCACACCCAGGGCTTCCGGCCGGCCATTGCGCTGCCGCTCGTCAGCCTCTTCTTCATGTACCTGGCCGCCCGCGCGATTTTCCGCGACGAGCTGATGGTCCGTGCCGCCGACCGCATCCGCTAAGTCGGCCGCTCCGCTCTCCGCATTCTGTACTTTGGTACAAAATGCGGACTTTTTGCCCCAAATCGTCTCTTGAGGACGCTCCGGACGGAATTGTGGAGAGCGGGGTATTAAATGTGTGTTAAATGCTGGGGATGCCGGCTTGCTTTGTCGAAAAATAATTTTATCTTTACAGCGTGAAATAGTCTCCATAATGTAACCCGTTATGGGACAAATACGAATAATTATAAGACCTCACATATTCATTAATTTTTTTACTTTTTTATGAAACGATTGAATTTTTGGAGGACATTGTTCTTCTCGATGATGGCTGTGACGGCCTTCGTCGCATGTTCGAGCGATGATTCGGAGGGCTCTGGCGTAGAACCCTCAATTACGGTCAACGGAAAAGAGGCCGTGACGGTTGCTCATGACCTTTCCGCCGGTACGACCGAAGCCGTCGAAGTTGTTTCTGCCGGAAAGTGGACCCTGGTCTCGAAGACCGAGGGCTCGGATACCTGGTGTACTCCCAGCGTGAACGGCGGCAACGGCGGTACGACGCAACTTACCTTTGAGCTGGGAGCCACAACCGAGGCGCGCACGGCTGTCTTCGACCTCTCGGCTACGGGCGAGCTGATGGGCTATCCCATCACCAAGCACGCCACGGTGACCGTGATGCAGAACGGCTCGGGCTCGACCACCGGTGAGACCAACGTGGCCGAGGTTCGTGCGCTGGTTGCAGCGATGAACCCCACGATGACCAAGGTGGACGCTTCGGCCGAGATTCTGGCTCTGGGCGACATCATCGGTGTTATCTCGGGCGACCCGGGCGAGACGCCCAACATGGGCAACAAGTACCTGACGGTCATCCAGGATGTCGACAATGCCGAGAACTCGGGTCTGATGATTAACCACAACAACGTGTCGACCTGGAAGACGGGCCAGTTGCTGAAGATTTCGCTTGCCGGCGCGCAGGTGCAGAAGTACAACGGTACGCTCCAGCTCAGCCTTTCGAACAGCGCTACGGTAACCGTGCTTGAGGAGGGTGTCGAGATTACGCCGGTCGAGCTCGCTTCGCCCGCCGACATCGCCAAGTACGAGTCGCAGCTGGTGACGCTGCCCAACGTGCAGACCGCTTCGGAGTATGCCGAAGGGACTACCTATGCTCAGCAGTACAATGCCAACTTCGTAACCGACAAGGGTGAGTCGTTTGTCGTTCGCACCAACAAGACCGGTAACGAGGGCTTCGGCGCCACCGCTATCTCGAACCTCAGCGGTCCGATTGTCGGCGTGGCCAACTGCTATCAGAGTGATAACGCCGGTGCCGTAACGGTACAGCTCCTCCCGCGCAATGCCGAGGATGTTGCCGGTCTGACGAACCCCCGCTTCACGATTCAGAGCTCGTCGGCTACCATTGCCGATATTCTTGCCGGCGGCGAGGGTGCCTACAAGGTGGAGAATGCAACGGTGATGGCCGTTACGCAGCGTTCGTTCGTTGCCAAGGATGCTACGGGTGCAATCCTCGTATTCCGCGGCTACAACGCGGAGATTCCCGAGGTGGGCTCGGTTGTTACGCTTGACGGTCAGGTTACGACCTTCAACCAGGCGCTGCAGTTCGCCGCTTCGGCTACGGTGACCAAGACCGGTACGACGACCGTTACGGAGCCTTCGGCCACCGAGGTCAACGCTTCGAACATCCAGTCGATTATCGACGCCAACAAGGTTGTCTTCGTGAAGCTGCCGGGTGAGCTCTACAAGGATGGCGACTTCTACAACATGAACCTCTCGTTCGACTCGTCGCATTCGGGTTCGATTGAAGCTCCGGCCGAAAGCCTCAACATCGACAGCTACCTCAATCAGGTGGTGGATGCCTACGGCTGGTTCATCTACACGACCGGCAACGGCGTTCGCTTCACGATTGTCGCCACGAAGCTCGTCTCCAACACCACCACGCCGAGCGTGAAGTTCGACAAGACGTCGCTCTCCTTCGCCGCAACGGGCGCCGAGCCCCAGAAGGTGGGCTTCACCGCTCAGAACGTCACGGGCAGCGTCGATATGTCCATCGAGGGTACCGATGCCGACAAGTTCAGCATCACCGCGCAGGACGCTTCGTCGGTAACGGTATCGGTTGCCGGTGACAACACCACCGATGCCGCCTTCACGGCCCAGCTGGTTGCCAAGGTCGGCAGCGAGACGCTCGCTACGGTAGAGCTGACGCAGGCCAAGGCTGCCGCTGCAGGAGCCGAGACCATCGAGCTTGATTTCTCGACCTCGTCGTACGACATTCCCGGGTCCAGCAGTGCAACCGAGCAAACCTTCTCTACGGGTGGCTATACCTTCAAGTACCGTTATCTGAAGTACTACACCGATGGCAACTACGTGATGTTCGAAGCAAAATCGAATGAGGGCAGCTATCTGACCGTTCCTGCCGTTTCGGGCAAGAAACTCGTTAAGGTTACGATTACGAACCGCAAGGGAGCCTCGTCTACGGCTCAGGTCGCAATCTATCCGGAGGACTCTACCACCGCTGTTGCCGGCGGCGAGGCTTCCAAGTGGCCGGAGGATGCTCAGAAGCTTGCATCGGATTTGACCTTTAATCTGACGGGTACCGATGCCGGTGTTGCCTATCGCATCTATGCCATCAAGGGTAAGAATGCACAGGCTGTAAAGGTTGTTCTGGAATACGAGTAACCGCTGCCGGCATTCCATCCGCAGTCGAGGAAACCGACTTTTAAACCAACCACTCTTGGCGGGGGTAACACTCCGCCAAGAGTTTGGTTTCTTTACATGTCTTTTTTCTGAAATTTCATCGGTTTTTTATCATGCTGAAATTCAAACCGGTAATTCTGTCTGTCATCCTGCTGTCGATACTCACGATATTCGTGGGTTGCGGCGACGAGTCGCAGGGCTCCGCCAGTTCGAAAGCCTGGCTCGCGGCCGGAACCGTGAACTGCAACGCCACGACAAACAGCATCCAGACCCAGGGCGACCGGAATCTGACCTGTACGGCAACCATCCTGACGCAGGGCGACACCGAGTGGTGCTCGTTCGACCTTGCCTCCTCCGTTCTGGAGACTACGGTTGCCGTCGGCAAGCCCATCTACATCTACATGAAGAAGAACACCGCCGCGTCGGACCGTGAGGCGACGCTCCGCGTGCTTTTCTCCGACGGCTATACGGCCGACTTCACCATGACGCAGACCTCGTTCTCCGTCTCGGCCGACTACGACCGCGCCTGGGGCGAACAGCCCCTCTACCGTGCGGAGGCCGATTATGTCTACAAAACCTACTATACGACCCTGTCGAACGGCAAGCGCGTACGCAACTACTCCATCTGCTACGACCTCGACCGCCACGTCTCGAACTGGGTCGCCTATCCGCAGCATGCGAGCTACTGGACCGGCCGCAGCTACGAGGTCGGCGGTACCACCCAGGGGCGCACCAACGCCTGGGCCTACGACGATACGCAGACCGAATACACCTCGTCGAGCCCCTACTACCGGGTGGTCAGCCGCAACGTGACGCAGCCCGCCATCGCGGAGCAGGACCAGCAGTACATCATCCGCAGCTATGGCCAGGGCGGCTACCAGCGCGGTCACATGCTCTCCTCGGCATCGCGATACAATACCTGGGAGACCAACGCCCAGACCTTCTATGCCACCAACATGATGCCGCAGAACGGCTCGTTCAACGGCGGTTCGTGGGGCAACCTCGAGAACAGCGAGCGCACGTGGGCCGGAACGGGCCGCTACGACACGCTCTACGTCGTGACGGGTGCCAGCTTCAAGAGCTCGAAGAGCATCAGCAACGCCAACGGCCCCATCGCCGTGCCGTCGCACTGCTGGAAGGTGATGGTCCAGGCCCGCAAGGAGTTCCGCGACAAGCCCATCTCGGAGTGTACGGCCGACGAGCTGCGCGCCATCGGCTTCATCTATCCCAACGACGCATCGGCCGACGGCATGACGCTGGGCGACGCCGCATGCTCGGTGCGCGAGGTGGAGGAGTTCACCGGCTTCGAGTTCTTCCACAACCTCTCGGCCGACGGTGCCGCCGTCAAGGAGCGACTCGTGCTGTCGGACTGGGGCATCAGCAACTGATACAACCAATACAGGAGATACGAACCTGAATCGAATCAAACTCAATAGCTTTATGATGAAGAAAATTCTTCTTACAGGACTGTTTGCCGTGCTGCTCGTGGCCGGTTTCGCGCAGAAGCCCTATAAAGTGGTCTTCTACAACTTCGAGAACCTGTTCGATACGATTCCCGACCCCGACGTGCTCGACAAGGAGTTCACGCCCGACGGGCCGAAGCGCTGGAACACGGCCAAGTACACGCGCAAAATCGGCAACCTGGAGCGCGTGCTCTTCGACATCGCCGCTCAGGACAAGGATTACCCGATTGTCATCGGCGTGTCGGAAATCGAGAACCGTGCGGTGATGGAGGATGTGATTGCCACTCCGAAGCTCGCCCCCGGCAACTACCGGGTCGTACACTACGACTCGCCCGACGCCCGCGGTGTCGATGTGGGCTTCTTCTACCGCCCCGACGTCTTCAAGCTCGAGGGCAGCCAGGCCATCAAGTTCAACATGCCGGGCCGTCCCGACTTCCGTACGCGTGACTTCGTCACGATGTGGGGAACCATCGAGTCGGAGCCCTTCTTCTTCCTGGTGAGCCACTGGCCGTCGCGTCTGGGCGGCAAGGAGGCCTCGGCCTCGCTGCGCATGGCCGCCGCACGGCAGGTGCGCTCGATTGTCGACTCGGTCAAGATGCTCCGTCCCGAGGTGAAGGTGGTCGTCATGGGTGACCTGAACGACGACGCGACGGACGACAGCGTCATCGAGGGCCTGCACGCCAAGGGCAAAATCTCCGACGTGAAGGCGGGCGACATGTTCAACCCCTTCATCGCGCTGCTCAAGGCGGGTTACGGCACGCTGGCCTACCGCGATGCCTGGAACCTCTTCGACAACATCATCGTCTCGGACAACCTCGCCACGGGCTCGACCGGTGCGCTGAAAATCCAGCGCGTGGGCAAGTCGAAGTACTACGGCGGCATCTTCCGCCGCCCCTACATGCTCCAGAAGGAGGGCCAGTACAAGGGCTACCCGCTGCGTACGTTCGTTGGCAACGATTTCCAGGGCGGCTTCAGCGACCACTTCCCCGTCTATATCTACATAGCCAAATAACATTTAACATAACTGTATGAAACTGAAATCTCTACTCTTTCTTCTGCTCGCCGTGACGACCGCTACGGTCTCCTGGGCTCAGGACGGAGGCGTGCGCGGCAAGGTGGTTTCCCGCCTGGGACGCGAAGCGCTGAGCAACGTGAAGGTTACCCTCGAGTCCACGGGCCTGACGGTGACGACGGATGAGAACGGTAACTTCGAAATCGAGAACCTGCCGGCCGGCAACCACCGCATTACGTTCACTACGCCCGACTTCGAGGAGCTCGACATGGTGGTGCGCGTCGGCAATACGGTGAAGGACCTCCAGTCGGTGGTCGTATCGCCCCTGACGAGCCCCGAGGCCTTCGATGACCAGATTTTTGCCGAGCTCGACATGGACAGCTCTTCGTCCGACGAGCAGCCGCTTCCGTCGGCCCTCTCGGCGTCGAAGGATGTCTTTATGAACATCGCCTCGTACCGCTTCAGCGAGATGCGCTTCAACGTGCGCGGCTACGACTCGCAGTATCAGGACATCTATCTGAACGGCATCCGCTTCAACGACGCCATGACGGGCTACGGCCCCTGGTCGCTGTGGAGCGGTCTGAACGATGCGACGCGCAACCAGGAGACCATTTCGGGTCTCGGTTTCACGGACTACGGTCTGGGCGGCATCGCCGGTCAGACGAACATCAACGCCCGCGCCTCGCAGATGCGCAAGGGCCTGCGCGTGAGCGTCTCGAACGCCACGCAGCTCTACCGCTTCCGCGTGATGGTCTCCTACGCCTCGGGTCAGCTTGACAACGGCTGGTCGTACGGCTTCTCGGTCGGCACGCGTCAGGGCGGCAACGGCTATGTGGACGGTGTCTACTACAACTCCTATGCCTACTTCGGTTCGGTCGAGAAGCGCTTCGGCGACAACCACCGTCTGGGTCTGACCATCATGGCCTCGCCCACGGAGCGCGGTGCGCAGCAGGCTTCGACCGAGGAGGCCTACAACCTCTTCGGCAACCACTACTACAACCCCAACGTCGGTTATCAGGACGGCAAGCTGCGCAACTCGCGCATCCGCAACACGCACGAGCCCATCGCCATGCTGACCTACACGTGGGACATCTCGGAGCGGACGCGCCTGTCGGCCGCCACGTCGCTGCGCTTCGGCAAGAACGGCTACTCGGCCCTCTCGTGGAAGGACTCGGGCGACCCGCGCGGTGACTACTACCGTTATCTGCCTTCGTACTTCCTCAACCAGATTGTTCCGGGCGTGACCTCCGACAAGGGCATCTACGACCTGCTGCAGCGCGCCAAGCACGCCGGCGAGGTGTGGACCGGAATGCTCGACTTCGACCGCTTCTACCGCGACAATCAGTATGTCGACCCGACGCTGGCCCAGTATGCCGGTGAGAACCAGCGCCGCTCGAACATCATCATCGAGGAGCGTCACACCGACCAGCTCGACTACAACTTCGCGGCCAACGTCGCCCACCAAATCAACAACAAGATGCGCATCGTCGGCGGAGTCAACCTGCGTGCCAACCGGACGTGGTACTACGACGAAATCAAGGACCTGCTGGGCGGCGACTACTGGTACGACATCGACAAGTTCGCCGAGCGTGACCAGGGTCAGGACCCCGTCAACTACCAGAACGACCTGGACTACTACCTCCAGAACGGCCATGCCCGCATCGTGCGTGAAGGCGACAAGTTCAACTACAACTACCGCGCGCACCTGCTCGAAGGGAGCGCCTGGGCCTTCTACAACTACGCAACGGGCGGCTTCTCGATGAACATCGGCGGTGAGGTCGGCTATTCGTCGATGTACCGCGAGGGTCTGTGGCGCAAGGGCCTCTTCGCCGACAACTCGTACGGCGACTCGAAGAAGCTCGGCTACCTGACCTACAACCTCAAGGGCAACTTCGGCTACAAGTTCTCGGGCGCCCACTCGCTCGAGGCCAGCATCGTCTACATGCAGAACGCCCCGAAGTTCGTCAACTCGTTCGTATCGCCGCGTACGCGCAACACCACCACGCCGGGTCTGATGGCCGAGAACGTGCTGGGTCTCGACCTGACCTACAACCTCAACCTGCCCTACATCAAGGCTCGTCTGTCGGGTTACTACACCGAGATGACCAACCAGGCGAAGGTCATTTCGTTCTACGACGACCTGCGCCACTCCTACACCAACTTCGCCATGAGCGGCATCGACAAGCGCTACTACGGCGTCGAGCTGGGTGTGTCGGTTCCCATCTGGAACGGCCTTTCGGTAGTGGGCGCCCTGAGCTGGGGTGACTACACCTATACGTCGGACCCCAACTTCGTGCAGACCATCGACAACAGCGAGGAGGTGGTCAAGAACGACCGCGTACACTGGGAGGGGATGCATGTGGAGAGCTCGCCGCAGCTGGCCGCCAACATCGGCCTTGACTTCCGCGGCCCGCGCAACTGGTTCGCATCGGTCAACTTCAACTACTACGACAAGGTTTACCTCTCGATGAACCCGCTCTACCGTACGTCGACCGTCATCCGCAGCTACCTCGACGTGCTCTCTTCGTCCTCTTCGTCGGTCGAGGAGCAGGTAGCCGCCGTGCAGGCCATCCGTACGATGCAGAAGCAGGAGAAGTTCGACCCGGCCTTCACGCTGAGCGCCAGCATCGGCAAGAACTGGTACATCCACCGTCAGTACATGCTCGGCTTCAGCCTCGAGGTGAAGAACCTGCTCAACGACCAGGACATCCGTACGGGCGGTTACGAGCAGATGCGACTCAACCGCGTCCGCACCGACAAGGGTACGCAGTACAAGCGTTTCGACTCGAAGTACTTCTACATGCTCGGTACGACCTACTACCTGAATGTATATTTCCGTTTCTAATCCGAAAATAAGCATCAATGAAAAGCGTTAAGATATTTCTGGCTGCGGCCGTCGCTCTGCTGACCGTCGGCTGCTACAACGACTTCGACACGCCGAAGATAAAGGTGTGGCAGGAGGACGAGGTGGCGGGCATGGGTCTGACCCATATCTCGATTCTCGACCTCAAGAAGGAGTTTGTCAATCGTTTCGGTTCCCTCTCGGGTACGGGTCAAAACACGAGCTGGGACGACACCAAGGCGCTCAAGCTGGGCGAGGCCTACGCGGGCGAAGATGAGTTCGAGAGCGCGGGAACCGCATTCTGGCCCGAGGCTGCCAACTACTACATCAAGGGCAAGGTGATTTCGAGCGACGAGCAGGGCAACATCTACAAGTCGCTCTACATCTACGACGGTACGGCCGCCATCGAGCTCAAGCTCAGCGGTACGCTCTACACGACCTACAAGCTCAACCTCGATACGAAGGAGAGCACCTGGGTCTATGTCCTGCTGCGCGACCTCTACCTGGGCAACTACCGCATGATGCTCTCGCTGGGCGACGCTCCGTCGGACTCCTACAACGTCGTGCAGGAGCATAAGTTCTATGCCAACTCGAACCTCGAACTGGCTGCCGACATCGACGCTCACGTGCTGCCGGGCGAGCCCTGCAAGCTCGAGGACGGGGACATCCTCGAGGTGAACAGCAGCAACTACACGACGCTGGTGACCGACGAGGAGTCGGCGCTGAAGAATCTGGGCCGTCTGGTCCGCTTCTCGGACATCACGGTCCGCTATGCCGGCGTGAAGAACCAGAACGGCGAGGTTCCGACGGCCATGAAGAACGGCACCTACGATAACAGCTATCCGACGTGGACCTGCACCGACGTGCGTCCCGTGCTGTTCCAGCCCTGGTACCGCTGGGCCTACAGCGTCAACAACGAGAAGCTCTATGCCTCGGTGCTCATCTCCTACAATCCCCAGGCGACCTATACCTCCGACCCGGGTGTCTATACGGTGCGCACGAGCGGCTATTCGCGCTTTGCCATGAAGCCGATTCCGAAGGACGGCGCCGTGGGCAACGTGCTGGGTCTCTTTGCCGTCTATTCGAAGCAGAGCACCTATTCGGGCGGGTCGCGCGACTATGCCCAGTATCAGATTACGGTAAGCCGTATCGAGGACCTCGACTTCAAGGCCGAGGACCTGCTCAGCGAGGAGTGGATTGAGGCCAATACGCCGGCCGAGTCCTACGACCCGCCCGTAGCGGACGATACGGGCGACGACCTCGAGTAGAGGCGGCGCATCCGTTCCATGGGGCGGCATCCGGCAGCGGATGCCGCTCTTTTTTTGTGCGTGTTCGGGCGATGGGTCGGTTGTGCGTATTTGGGACGATGGGAGCCGGTGCCCGGCCCTGCGGGGGGCCTCTTCGGCCCTTCCGGAAGAGAGCAGGAGCGGGCGGAGCGGGGCAGAAACAGGCCGCGTGGTGGTGCAGGCGAGGGGAAGTTGGCAGAGGTATGGAGCGAGGGGTGGTGGAGGGCAGCAGGACGATGCGCGGAGGGGGTGGCGTCGCGGCGGAGAGGGGGCGGAAGTTGGCGGAGGGGTGTTGCGGGTGAGCATGCGGCTCGGGGGCATTGTCTGACCGGAATTGAGCCCTTGCGGGGAAGTACGACATCGTTTTCGGTTACTTCCGGCGCTCGTTCCCCGGCGGCCTTCCGCCCCCGCTGGCCTCTCTCCGCTCCTTTAATCGCTTCCGCTCCTGTTCCCGCCCCGGCGCTCGTCCCCCGGCGGCCTTCCGCCCCGCTGGCCTCTCTCCGCTCCTTTAATCGCTTCCGCTCCTATTCCCGCCCCGGCGCTCGTCCCCCGGCTTTCCGCCCCTGCTGGCCTGTCTCCGCTCCTTTAATCGCTTCCGCTCCTGTCCCCGCTCCGGCGCTCGTCCCCCGGCTTTCCGCCCCCGCTGGCCTCTCTCCGCTCCTTTAATCGCTTCCGCTCCTGTCCCCGCTCCGGCGCTCTTTCCCCGGCACGTTCCCGTTCCCGCTCCCGGCGCGTCCCTGTCCCCGCTCCCGGCACGACCCGTTCCCGCTCCCGGCACGACCTGTTCCCGCTCCCGGCTCCTGTCCCCGCTGCATTCAGGCCGGCCCCTGCTGCCGTATCTGCGCAAAAAAAACTCCGGGCCCCCAAAAGAGGGGTCCGGAGTTGAGTTCCGAAGTGCTCGGGAGGCTGCCTCCCCAAGCATGCGGTGGATTACTTCTCTTCGGCAGGTGCCGGGCGCATGATGACCTTCACCAGGTTGCCGTCCTCGAGCACCTTGCGGGCCATGGCCTGCACGTCGGCGTTGGTCAGAGCCTCCACCGCGCTCTTGTATTCGCGTACGAAGTCCAGACCGCTGCCGTACTTCGACTGGAGGTAACCCATCCAGCTGCCGTTCTGCTCGAGCGTGTTCTGCCAGTTCTTGAGCAGGAACTCGCGCGTCTTCTCGATATCCTCGGTCAGCGGGCCGTTGTCGGCAATCTGCCGGAGCTCCTTCATCACAATCTCGCGCAGCTCGTCGGCCATCTCCTCGTTGGTGTCGAAGCCGATGTGCATCTCGTAGCGCTCGGCCGGGATGTAGTCGGTCGTGCCGTAGACCTGCACGCCGTAGGTGCCGCCCTTCTCCTCGCGAATCGAGACGAGGTAGCGTGCGTTGAGCGCCTGCGTGAGGAACGTCAGCGCCAGCTTGTTCTTGAAGGTGTAGGGCATATCACCCGAGAAGAGGTAGTGCACGTTGACCTTCGGCTGCTGCATCGCCACGCGGAAGTCCTCCGTCACGTCGCCCTTGACCACCGAAGCCTTGTCGTCGACGAAGTTCGTCTTCTTCGAGGCGGGAATCGAACCGATGTACTTCTCGACCAGCGGCTTGAGTGTCTCCAGGTCGACGTTGCCCACGAAGATGAAGGTGAAGCTGTTGGCATTGGGGTAGAGCTTCTCGTAGATGGCGGGCAGCTTCGCGAAGTCGAACTTCGAGACGAGCTCCTGCGAAATCATCTGACGGCGCGGGTTGTTGCCGTAGCTTACCTCGAGGAAGCGCTTCTGGGCCAGGTAGTCGGGGTTCGACTCCACGTTGGCCAGCTGTGCGTTGAGCGTGTTGATGAGCGTGTTGTAGTCGTTCTGGTCGAAGCGCGGCGAGGTGAAGTCGAGGTAGAGCAGCTGGAGCATCGTCTCGAGGTCCTTGGGCGAGCAGCTGCCGTTGATGGTGCTGGCATACTCCGAGGTGTTGTTCTGCACCGAAGCCGACTTGCCCGAGAGCTGCTTGCGGAGCTCCGTGGCCGAGAAGCGGCCGATGCCCGACATGGCGTTGATGCTCGGCATCATCTCACCCATGTAGTACTCCTCGTCGCTCAGCAGCGAGAGACCTCCCTTGGCGGTGGCGCTCATGCGCACCTCGTCGGCCTTGAACGTCGTGGGCTTCACGACGATGCGCGTGCCGTTGGCCAGCGTCCACTCGGTGGTGCCCAGTGTCTGGTCGGTCGTCGTCTTCTTGACGGGCGAACCCTTCAGCTTGGTTCCCTCGGGAATCAGCGGCTCCTTGACCACGTTGTCCTCATAGGCCTCGACCTCCGACGAGATGACCTTGTCGCGGATGGCCAGCAGCTCTTCGGCCGTCGGGTTGGTGATGCCCTCCTTCTCGGGCGCCGTGACGAAGATGACCTGGTTGGTCGGGGTGATGACCTGCTGTGCCACGGCATTCACGGCGTCGACCGTGATGTTGCGGATGAGCATGCTGTCGAGCTGCCACTCGGTCTTGGCGTCGGGTACGGGCGAATTCCTGCGGTAGTTGGCCAGATACTCCTCGACATACTCCTCGTTGGTGCGGTCGTTGCGGTTGGCGTAGCTGCGCTCGGCGTCGCGCATCAGGGTCTCCTGGGCGCGCTCGAACTCACCCTGCGTGAAGCCGTAGCGGCGCATCTTCTCCAGCTCGGTATAGAGCGCCTCGAAGCCGCGGGCCAGTGCTCCGTCCTGCGTTGCGGCGGTGAAAATCGTGGCGTCGAGCGTCGGGATGACGCCTACCTCGCCCGAGCCCATGCCGGCGCCGAGGAACGGTGCGTCGGGCTTCATGCGGAGCTCCTCAAGACGGGCGTTCTCCATGACCGTCATGTAGGAGTTGATGACGTCCAGCATCTCGGCCTGCACGGTGTTGTTCATCACCTCGGGCAGTGCGCGGCGCTTGATGAAGAGCTGTACGCGCGAACCCTGCATCTCGGGGTCGGTGAAGATGCTGACGATGGGCTCCTCGTTGTCGGGAACGACAATCTCGGACTTCTTCGGGGCGTCGGCCGCCGGAGCCGGGATGTCGGCCATCAGCGTCTTGATTTTCTGCTCGATGGCGTCGACGTCCACGTCACCCACGACAATCACGGCCTGGTAGTCGGGACGGTACCACGAGGTGTAGAACTTCTCCAGCTCGTCGTGGTGGAAGTTCTTCAGCCCGTCGAGGTAGCCAATCAGGTTGCGGTGCTCGTAGAGCGTACCCTTGCCCAGCGCCTGGAGCATGCTCATGGTCGAACGCCACGAGGCGCCGTCGCGCGTACGCAGCTCCTCCATGATGACGCCGCGCTCCGAGTCAATCTCCTCGGGACGCAGGGCGATGAAGTGCGACCAGTCGTGCAGGACGAGCAGGGCGCTGTCGATGACGCCCTGACGCTGGGTCGGCACGTCCGAGATGTTGTAGCAGGTGTAGTCCCAGGTCGTTCCGGCGTTGAGGTTGTAGCCGAACTTCACGCCGACGGTCTCCAGATACTCAATCATCTGTTTGCCGGGCAGGTTTTTCGTGCCGTTGAAGGCCATGTGCTCGAGGAAGTGTGCCAGACCCTGCTGCGAGTCCTCCTCCTGGATGGCGCCCACGTCGTGGAGTATGTAGAAATCGGCCTGATTCTTCGGCTTTTCGTTGTGCCGGATGTAGTAGGTCATGCCGTTGTCCAGCTTGCCCGTGCGCAGCTCGGGGTCGGCCGGAATCGGAGTCATGGGCCCCTGGGCCATGACGCTCGCCGTTGCCGTCAGGGCGACGAGGAGCATTGTCAGTTTTTTCATAGTGTTGGTATTAAGTGGTTTTTCGTCTGTTTCGTTGCAGGCCGCAGCCGCGGCGTCTTACTCGTTCGGGGCCGGTTCGGGACGGTATTCGATGATGTCGCCCGGCTGGCACTCCAGCTCGCGGCAAATCGCCTCGAGCGTCGAGAAGCGGACGGCCTTGGCCTTGCCGTTCTTGAGAATCGAAAGATTGGCCGGCGTGATGTCCACCCGTTCGGCAAGCTCTCCGAGCGAGATTTTGCGCTTGGCCATCATGACATCAATATTGATGATTATCGCCATACCCCCCCCCTTGTGTTATTCGTATATATATCCGTGAAAATCATTTCCTTGCGTGCGGTTAGATGGTCAGTTTCTGCTCCTCGCTCAGCTGCGTGCCCACCACGAGCACCTCGGCCATGAAGAGCATCAGGATGCCGACGATGATGTTCCAGTAGTTGAGCGGGAAGGTGGTGTCGACCTGCAGCGCCGAACCCTGAAGCAGCGTGGCGGCCTCGCGGATGTTGATGTACTTCATGAACGACTCGCTCAGCGCGGCCACAAGCATCAGGATGCCGATGGCGCGCGTGCGGCCGATGTTGCCGTGACGCAGCGGCTGCTCGTCGCGGATGGACTTGCGCAGCGAGTTGATGATGAGGGCGATGAGGATGAAGACCACCAGATAGGCTACCCCCGTGAGCATCGAGAGGAGGTAGGCGAAGCCGTTGTTGGCCATCACCTTGAGGGAGTTCGAGACCGTGTACTTCTCGGGCACGGTGACGCGCAGCCGGACGTTGTCCACCGAGACGGAGGTGTTCGCACCGACCCCCTCGACGGCGGGCAGCTCCGAGCCCGAGGCGCGCAGCGGTGCGTAGACGTAGTAGGTGCGCACGTCGCCCTGCGTGAAGTCGGTATCCATCGTCTGCTGCGCCTCGCGCCAGCCCGACGAGAAGCTCGGGGCGATGGTCGAAAGGAAGCCGATGACCAGCGCCACGAAGTAGAAGACGTAGATAATCATCAGATGCTTGTAGAGTCGTCGCTTGTTCTGCATGTGCGGTACGTGTGTGGGTTTCTTTTTTGCAAATGTACAATTAGTTTTTTGAAAAACAAATAATATTTATCGTTTTTCGATAATTTTTGTCGTCCGGAGCTCCTGTCCAGGGTGTATGCGGGGAGTCGGTCGACCCTCCGGCCACGGCGGAGGGCGGCCTTCGGCGGTCGATTTTTTTTCGCCGCGGCACGCTTTTTTCGTATCTTTGTTCCGACGTGTGAACCAAAACGCATTCGGACAAATGGGTCAGAAATCCTTCTATTCATATCGGGTCGAGCCTCAGGATGTGGACTTTACCCTGCGGGCGACGCTCCCGGCGCTGGGCGTCTCCATCCTCAACGTGGCGGGTGCCGACGCCCATGGCAAGGGCTTCGGCGTCGATGCGCTCAATGCCGACAACCACTCGTGGGTCCTCTCGCGCATGGCCATCGAGGTCGACGAGCGCCCGCAGCAGTATACCGACTACACCGTCGCCACGTGGATTAACGAGTACGGACGGGTGCTCTCGACGCGTAACTTTACGCTCAGCGACGCCTCGGGGCACGAATTTGCGCGGGCCGTCACGCAGTGGGCGATGATTGACCTCACGACGCGCACGGCCGTCGACCTCTCGTGGGTGGGACGCGCCCACAACGAGGCGATTGTCGACGAGCCGTCGCCGGCCGAGAAGCCCCGCAAAATCCGCTCGGTCGAGCCCGAGCGCTTCGTCGAGCACCGCGTGGTCTACAGTGACATCGACTTCAACCGCCACGTCAATACGATGCGCTACATCGAGATGTGCCTCGACATGCTGCCCGTCGAGTGCTTCGCCCGCGACGGGGGGATGCGGCTCGACATCCACTTCCTGCACGAGTGCCGCTACGGCGAGCTGCTCCGCGTGGGGTGCCAGACGCGCGAGGGGGAGACGCTCTTCGAAATCCGCAACGAGGCGGGCGAGGCGGCCGTGCGGGCAGCCATTTCCTGGCGCGAACCGGAGCACAAGTAGATATAAGGGCGCGGACGCGAACCGGGGCGCAAACCGGGGCGCAAACCGGGGCGCAAACCAGGGCGCGGACGGGGGGCGAACAAGAACGCTGACGGGCTGCGAACTGAGGCGCGGATGGGGCACGGACGGGGCACGGACGGGGCGTAAGCGCAGGTTGGACAGACGGGAGCGTGCGTCGATGCTCCGCAGGCGGCGCTGCTTGCGCGGCATGCGCGTAAAAAAGCGGCGTCGGGCGGCCTCGGACAAACAATACGGAACGGGTTTTGCACCGCAACGGGTGCAAAACCTTTTTCGTATGGAGACGACAACCGAAACCCGCAACAGCAGCCAGCGGGTAAGCATCGGGCTACTCAACGACGCCGTGGGCAAGGAGATTGCCTCGTCGTTGCAGTATATCTACTTCCACGTCCACTTCGAGGATGCGCGCTACCGCTACCTCTCCGAGCTGATGCACCGCGTCGCCATCGCCGAGATGCGCCACATCGAGCTCTTCGCCGAGCGGATTCTCTTTCTGGGGGGCGACGTCGAGATGAACCCTTCGTTCCGCACCCGGCCGCTGGTCGAGCCGCTCGAGATGCTGCGTCTGGCCATGCAGCTCGAGCAGAACACCGTGGCGAGCTACAACGAGGCGGCGCGCATCGCCTGCGAGCAGAAGGATGCCGCAACGCGGGCCCTCTTCGAGCGGGCCGTGGCCGAGGAGGAGCGCCATCTGGACGCCTTCCGCGCCGAGCTGCAGCACCTGCTCGACTACGGCGAGCACTACCTGGCGCTGCAGTCGGTGGCGGCGAGCCGTCGCGAGGCCGAGCAGATGGGGCATCCGGTGGCCGTGGAACAGTAACAGGTGCGGCGTCCGAGTCCGGGCGGCACCCGAATCCGAGCTGGAGCCCGGCCTGAGCCCGGACAGCACCCGAATCCGAGCAGGAGCCCGGCCCGAGCCCGGGCGGTGTCTGCACCTGTGCCCGAGCCGGAGTTTGTGCCCGGACCCCGAGCCCCCGCAGCCGAGTCTGTGCCCGCGCCGGCATCTGTTTTTGCGCCTTCGTCTGCGCCCCTCCCCGGGCGTGTGAAAAAATCGGGCCTCCGGCAGCGGAGGACCCGATTTTTCGTATCTTTGCATCGGAACGGTCTCGGCCCCGGTGCCGCCGGCCGCTCCACGAGCCAACCACACACGCCGCCTATGAAGATTACCGTACTGGGCCCGGCCCATCCCTTCCGGGGAGGTCTGGCCTCCATCATGGAAATCATGGCCCGCACCTTCCAGCAGCGGGGCAATCAGGTCGATATCAGGACCTTCACGGTGCAGTACCCCTCGCTGCTCTTTCCCGGCAAGAGCCAGACGCTCACGACCCCCGCGCCGGCCGACCTGCGGATTCGCCGCTGCGTCAACACGGTGAACCCCTTCAACTGGCTCCGCGAGGGGTGGAGCCTGCGCCGCGAGGCCCCCGACTTCATCCTGCTCAAGTACTGGACCCCCTTCATGGCCCCCTGCTTCGGGACCATCGCCCGCCTGGCGCGGCGCAACGGCCATACGAAGGTGCTCTGCCAAATCGACAACGTCGAGCCGCACGAGCACCACTTCGTCGACCGCCCCTTCAACCGCTACTTCCTCTCGGCCGTCGACGGCTTCGTCTACATGTCGGAGCAGGTCCACGGCGAACTGAAGGAGTACACCTCCGCCCCGGCGCTCTTCTCGCCCCACCCCCTCTTCGAGAACTTCGGCTCGCGCACCGACCGCGGCGAGGCCTGCGTGCGGCTGGGGCTCGACCCGCAGATGAGCTACGTCCTCTTCTTCGGGCTGATTCGCGACTACAAGGGGCTCGACCTGCTGCTCGAGGCGTGGCGCCGGCTGCGCGATGCGGGGCAGACCGCGTCGCGCCGGCTGCTCGTCGCCGGCGAGTTCTATGCCCCGCGCGAACGCTACATCCGCCAGATTGCCGAGAGCGGCCTCGAAGGGGAGGTGCTGCTCCACGACCACTTCATCCCCGATGAGCTGGTGAAGTACTACTTCTCGGCGGCCGACTTCGTCGTGCAGCCCTACAAGAGCGCCACGCAGAGCGGCGTGACGCAGATTGCCTACCAGTTCTGCACGCCGATGGTCGTCACGGCCGTCGGAGGCCTTCCCGAGATTGTCCCCGACGGCAGGGTGGGGTATGTCTGCCCGCCGACGGCCGAGGGGGTTGCCGCAGCCATCGGCCGCATGTACGAGGGCGATGCCCTCGCGCGCTTCCGCGAGAACTGCCTCGAGGAGCGGCGCCGCTTCTCGTGGGAGGAGATGTGCAACCGCATCACGGAGCTCTATCGCATCGTCTCCTCCCCGAAGTGACCCCGCGATGGGGCCGCGGGCGGGTGTGGAGACTGGAGACCGCCAGCCGCTCCGCACCCCGACCGCATCAATCAATACGGAAAAAGCCCTCTTCCCGCACGGGGAGGAGGGCTCTTTCGTTTGCGTTGAAGCGGCAGCGGCTATTTGCGGATGTTCGGAAGTTCGAGTCCGTAGCCCTTGCGGCGGTCCTCAATCTTGAGGTAGAGGCTGAAGATGAAGGCCAGCACGCCGAACGACGAGAAGATGACCATCGGCATCACGTAGCCGCCCGTAGCGTCGAGTACCTTACCGATGAGCAGCGGCACGAGGCAGAGGCCGATGTTCTGAATCCAGAAGATGACGCAGTAGGCCGAGCCGAGCACCTTTTCGTCGATAATCTTCGGCACCGAGGGCCACAGGGCGGCCGGAACGAGCGAGAACGAGACACCCAGCGTGACCACCAGCAGCAGCGCCAGCCACTTCGAGGGGAACATCGGCAGCAGGAAGGCGAAGCTCAGGTGGCAGGCAATCATGATGATGGCGCCAATCATGAGCATCGTGGCGCCCTTGCCGCGGAAGTCAAGCAGCGCACCGAGGAAGGGGGTGAGCACCATGGCCAGAATCGGGAAGCAGCTGAAGAGCCGTGCGGCCGATTCGGCGTCGATGTGCAGCGTCACCTCGAGGAAGTTGGGCGCATAGCGCTGGAAGGGGAAGATGGCCGAGTAGTAGAGCACGCAGAGCAGCGCCACGAGCCAGAACATCTTGCTCGAGAAAATCTTGCCCAGGTCGCGCACGTGGAACTCCTCGTCGGAGGACTTCTCGAGCTTCAGCTCGCCCGAGGCAATCATCTGCCGGTCGAGCTTGCGGTCCATCAGCACGAAGACGCTGAAGCAGAGCAGACCGATGACCAGCAGCGCCGTGCAGAAGGCCACGGGGGCGACAATCGACTTGTTGAACATGTTCGAAACCATCGGCGCGAGCCACATCACGGCGAAGACGCCCAGACGGGCAATGGCCATCTCAAGTCCCATGGCGAGGGCCATCTCCTTGCCCTGGAACCACTTGGCGATGGACTTCGATACGGTGGTGCCGGCCATCTCGCAGCCGCAGCCGAAAATCATGAAGCCCAGCGAGGCGACCTTGGCGCTGCCGGGGAAGGATACCCACCAGCTGTCGAGCCAGGCGCAGAGCTCGGTCGTCTGGAACCACTCCGAGATGCCGACCAGCTTGATGGCCGCACCGGCCACCATGAGCGAGGCCGAGAGCATGCCCGTGAAGCGGATGCCCATCTTGTCGAGGATGATGCCCGCAAAGATGAGGAAGAAGACGAAGACGTTGAGGAAGTACTCCGATGCGGCGTAGGTTCCGAAGGTTCCGCTGTCCCAGCCACGGGCCGATTCGACGAGCGATTTGAGCGGCGACATCACGTCCACGAACATGTAGGCGAAGAACATCATCAGTGCGATGAGCACCAGTGCCGTCCAGCGGGCGGCCGCCGAGTCGTTGAGTTTGCGTTGGATAGTTTCTACCATAAGTCGAGTTGTGTTATTGGATGTTTTCTAAGTCTTCTTTGCTGTCATTGCTGTCTTTTTTCCGTCTTTCCTGTCTTTCTTGTCTTTCCTGTCGTTTTTGTGCTGTTCTCTTCCGTGCCCTCTTCCGTGCCCTCTGCCGCGGCGCCTCACTCCTCCTCGCCCTGTGCGTAGCGCTTGAGGATGCGGTAGGCCTCATCGATGCCCAGCTCGCCCGCCTTCGAGAGGTCGAGGCACCCCTTGCGCGTATCCTTCATCAGAATCTGGACGATGCCGCGGTTGTAGTACGCCTCGGCAAAGTCGGGGTTGAGCTCGATGGCCTTCGTGTAGTCCTCGAAGGCCTCGGGCAGGTTGCCCGAGAGGGCCTGCAGCGTGGCGCGGTTGTAGTAGCTGTAGGCGAAGTCGGGGAAGAGCTTGATGGCCTTGTTCAGGTCGGCGATGGCCTCGTCGTAGCTGTACGTGCGCTTGCTGTTGTTGTTGAGCCGGTTGGCCGGGTCGGCGTTGATGGAAATCCGCTGGTAGGAGTTGTCAATCGACGAGATGAAGTCAATCATCTCGGCCCGCGTGGTCGAACGGTTGAAGTAGAGGAACGGATTGGCCGGGTTGAGGTCGATGGCGCTCGTGTAGGTGTTCACCGAGTTGGTGTACTGCTTGATGAGCGACTGCGTGACGCCCCGCTCGAAGAGCAGCGTCCACGACGAGGAGGTGCTGCTGCGCAGCTCCTGCAGGTAGCGCTGGTCGAGCATGACGAGCGTATCGGCCGGGATGTTGCTCGGACGGCACGACACCTCGAGGTAGCGGTTGCCGATGCGGCGCTTGAAGTCCTCGGCGCGCTGCACGTGGTAGGGGCGTGCCACCGGCGCCGTGTCGGGCTCCATGAGCGTGAACTTGAAGAGCGGCAGCAGGCGCATGTCCTCTTCGCTGCCGTTGTAGCCGCCGATGCGGCCGCTGCCCGAGAGCTTGCTGTCGAACGAGAGCAGGCGGTCGAAGCGCTGCGTCGTGTCGGCGTAAATCGAATAGGTGCTGTCGCTCAGCCGCGAGCGGTATTCGGCGATTTTGCGGCTGGCGATGTCGCGGTCCTCGCGGGCCCCCTTGGGGTCGCGCAGCAGTTCGCGCAGCGAGCCGCGGTGGAGGTAGGCGTTCGCAAAGTCGGGGTAGAGCTCGATGGCCGAGGTGTAGTCCTGGACCGCCTTCTCGATTTCACCCAGCTCGGCGTAGACCCCCGCGCGGTTGTAGTAGACCAGCACGTTGTTGGGTGAGTAGAGCGCCACGTGGTCGTAATCCTCGAGTGCGCGGTTGTAGTCGCCAATCTGCGCGCGCAGCATCGCGCGGTTGAAGTATCCGAGCGAGTTGGTCGAGTCGAGCCGCACGACGGTGTCGAAGTCCGAGAGCGCCAGCATCGGGCGGTTGGTGTTCGAGTAGACCAGCGCCCGGTTGAAGTACGAGGGGACGTAGGCCGAGTCGCAGGAGATGGCCCGGTTGAAGTCCGCCTCGGCCTCCTTGTAGCGCTCCTGCTGCATGTAGAGCGTGCCCCGGTGGTTGTAGCCGTCGGGATTCTCGCGGTTGGTGCGGATGGCCTGGTCGAAGTTCTCGTAGGCGCGTACCGTATCCTTCAGATAGAGGTAGCCGATGCCGCGGTTGATGTAGGCGCCGGCCACCTTGTTCTCCTGGCGGATGAACTTGTCGAAATCCTCCACCGCCAGGGCATACTGCTTGTCCTGCAGCCGCGTGATGCCGCGGTAGAAGTAGGGTGCCGGGAGGTCGGGCCGCAGTTCGATGGCCTCCTGGAAATCCTTCAGCGCATCGTCGTAGTTGCCCAGCTGCGAGCGGGTGAGGGCCCGGTAGGTGTAGGCCTGCGTATAGACGGGATTCTTGCGGATGGCGGTCGAGAAGTCGGCCTCGGCGCCAATCAGGTCGTCGAGGTTGTATTTGGCGATGCCTCGCAGAAAGTACCCCTCGAAGGCATCCTCGTCGAAGCGCAGCAGGGTGTTGAGCGTTCGAATCGCCTCCTGATAGTTGTTCTCCATCATGCAGCGCTGCCCCATCCAGAAGAAATACTCCTTGTTGTACTGGGCACGGGCCTGCATGCAGCAACCGAGCAGAAGCGCTCCGATGAGTCCTGTGATGAATCTACGCATGTTCTTCCTGTCTCTCCCTGTCGTTTCTAACGGGCCTGGGCCCCTTTTTCGTATTCCGTTCCGGGCGGGATTTCCGCGCCCCGTATCTTCGGGGCCTTTTTCCGGCGCCCGCTCCTGTCCGGTTTCTTCTCTTGTTCCGCCCCTTCGGGGGTCTCACCGTCTGCCGTCCTGCGTCTGCCGGGGGCTTCCTGCCTCACCGTCCGGCCCGGCTTTTCCGGACGGGGCCCGCTGCGGCTCCTTGCGGCTCCTTGCCGTCCGCGGCCCGGTCGCTCCGTCTGCCGTCTGTTGCCCTCTGCCGTCTGTTGCCCTCTGCCGTCTGTTGCCCTCTGCTGCCTGCCGTCCTGCGTCTGCCGGGGGCTTCCTGCTTCATCGTCCTGCGTCTGCCGTCCTGCGTCTGCCGTCCTGCGCCTGCCGTTCTCCGTCTGCCGTCTGCTGACCTCCGTCCTCCACTTGCCGGCCCCGGCCCGGGGCGCATCCGCCGCTATTCGAGCTCGTAGCCGAAGCGGCGCAGCTGACGCTCGTTGTTGCGCCAGTCGTCACTCACCTTGACGAAGAGCTGCAGAAAGACCTTCTTGTCGAGGAACTTCTCGAGGTCTTCGCGCGCAAGCTGCCCCACGCGCTTGAGCTTCTCCCCCTTGTGGCCGATGACGATGCCCTTCTGCGACTCGCGCGAGACGTAAATCGTTGCCGCGATGCGGTCGATGGCGGGCTCCTCCTTGTAGGATTCGATTTCGATTTCGCAGCAGTAGGGAATCTCCTTGTCGTAGGTGCGGAGAATCTTCTCGCGGATAATCTCCGAGGCGAAGAAGCGCAGGGTCTTGTCCGTGAGCGTATCCTTGGGGTAGAAGGCGGGTCCTTCGGGCAGCACCTCGAGGATTTTGCCGAAGAGCCCCTCGATGTTGAAGCGTTCGCGCGCCGAGACGGGGACAATCTCCGCCTCGGGCAGAATGCCGTGCCACCGCTCGACGAGCGCCTCGAGCGCCTCGGGGGTTGTGAGGTCGATTTTGTTGATGACCACCAGCGTCGGGATGCCGCTCGTACGGATGCGCTCGAGGATGTCGGCCGAGCGGTCGCTCTGCTCGACGGTGTCGGTGACGTAGAGAATCACGTCGGCGTCGGAGACGGCCCCCGTGACGAACTTCATCATCGACTCCTGCAGCTTGTAGGCGGGTTTGAGGATGCCCGGCGTGTCGGAGTAGACAATCTGGAAATCGTCGCCCGAGACGACGCCCAGGATGCGGTGGCGCGTGGTCTGGGCCTTGGAGGTGATAATCGAGAGGCGCTCGCCGACGAGCGCGTTCATGAGCGTCGACTTTCCGACGTTGGGATTTCCGATGATGTTGACGAAGCCCGATTTGTGCATGGGGTTGCGGTTTTTGACTTCCAAAGGTAGGAATTAATCTCGATTATTCCTATGATTGGCAAAAATTAACCTCCCGGACCGGACGTTGGCCCCGACCCGTGTGTCGTCTCCGGCTCTTGCGGGAGCTCGGACAGAAGGCGAAGGCCCCGTTCCGCAGTTGCATAAAAAAGGGGGCCCCACCGTATTCGGCGGGGACCCCGTTGTCTTCGTATCTCTCCTGCGTTACCGCCGCCGGAGCATGCCGCCGGGCATCTTCGGCATCTTCGGCATCTTCATGTTGCCGCCCGCTACGGCCTTCATCATCTTGCGCGTATCCTCGAACTGCTTCATCAGCCGGTTCACGTCGGCCATCGTCGTGCCCGAACCCTTGGCGATGCGCTCCCTGCGCCGCGCGTTGATGATTTCGGGGTGCTCGCGCTCGGCCGGCGTCATCGACGAGATTATCGCCTCGGTCTGCTTGAAGACATCGTCCGGGATGTCGACGTTCTTGAGCATCTTGCCCATGCCCGGAATCATCGAGGCGAGGTCCTTCAGGTTGCCCATCTTCTTGATTTGGTGAATCTGCGCGATGAAGTCGTTGAAGTTGAACTGGTCCTTGACCAGCTTCTTCTTCAGCCGGCGCGCCTCCTCCTCGTCGAACTGCTCCTGCGCCCGCTCGACGAGCGAAACCACGTCGCCCATGCCCAGAATACGGTCGGCCATGCGCTCCGGGTGGAAGACCTGCAGCGCATCCATCTTCTCGCCGCTCGAGATGAACTTCAGCGGCTTGTCCACCACCGCGCGAATCGAGATGGCGGCACCGCCGCGCGTATCGCCGTCGAGCTTGGTGAGCACCACGCCGTCGAAGTCGAGGCGGTCGTTGAACTCCTTGGCCGTGTTGACGGCATCCTGACCCGTCATGGCGTCGACCACGAAGAGCGTCTCCGACGGCTTGACGGCCGCCTTGATGGCCGTAATCTCCTGCATCATCGCCTCGTCGACGGCCAGACGGCCCGCCGTATCGACGATGACCACGTTGTAGCCGTTCTGACGCGCATGCTGGATGGCGTGCTGGGCAATCTCCACCGGATTGCGGTTGCCCTCCTCGGTGTAGACCTCGACGCCAATCTGGCTGCCGAGCACCTTCAGCTGGTCGATGGCCGCCGGACGGTAGACGTCGCCCGCCACCAGCAGCACCTTGCGGCCCCGCTTGCTCTTGAGCATCGCGGCGAGCTTGCCCGAGAAGGTCGTCTTACCCGAACCCTGAAGACCGGCGATGAGTATCACGGCCGGCGTACCCTCGAGCCGGATGTCGGTGGCCGTGCCGCCCATGAGCTGCGCCAGCTCGTCGCGGACAATCTTGGTCATCATCTGCCCCGGCTTCACCGCCTTGAGCACATCCTGTCCCAGCGCCTTCTGCTTCACCTCGTCGGTGAAGTTTTTGGCGACCTTATAGTTGACGTCGGCGTCGATGAGCGCACGGCGAATCTCCTTGAGCGTCTCGGCGACGTTGATTTCGGTGATGCGGCCTTCGCCCTTGAGAATCTTGAACGACCGTTCGAGTTTGTCGGTTAAGTTTTCAAACATGGTGGTGTGGTGTTGCTTGTTTTGCAGGCAAAGATAGTGAAAAAGTGCGGATTCCCGAAATTTCGCCGGGCAAACCGACCGACGGGCCGGCTCAGAGCCAGCCGGCCTCGTAGTAGACCACGATTTGTTCAATCATGCGGTCCTCGCCCTCGCGGTCGTACTGCGACTTGAGGTCCTGCCCGAAGACCTTCGAGACCCCCTGCCAGAAGCCCGCCACGAAGCCGCCGCGGAATTCGCGCAGCACCTCGTAGGCCGTATATTCGGTTTCGCGGTCGATGAGCTTGAGCAGCACGCGCCCCTGCGTGCGGGTCATGTGGCGCAGCACGGGGGTATACTCCTCCTTGATTTCGTGGTAGACGCGGCGGATGTACTCCTTCTGCGCCTTCTTGGTCGGCAGGCGGCTCAGCTCCTCCTCCATGTCGGCCATCTTGGCCTTGGCCGTCTGGGCAATGGGGTAGACCTTCTTCACGGCGTCGACCAGCCGGCGGTAGCGCCGCAGGTCGACCTTGCGGTTGAAGACGTAGACCGGGAGGATGTGCACCAGCGGAATCGAGTCGCCGTGGTCGATGCTCCACTCCTGGTGCCAGAAGCCGTGGCGCTGCTGCCCGGCCCCCTTCAGGGGGAGCAGCAGGGCGGCGAGCAGGAGTGCCGTCAGCAGGTATGTCATTCGGAGCGGGCGCATGCACAAAATTACATTTTTTACGATAAACGGATGCTGCCCTCCATTTATTTTTTCAGGCCCCCTTTCCCGCCGGGGCCGTCGCCGCCGGCCGGGCATTGCGGCAACCCTCCGACGGCGGTTCGTTTTTTCGGGAGTAAATGCTATCTTTGTCCCCATCATACCAAACCGATTATCCGATTAAGATTATGCTGGAAAAGGGATTGTCTGCACAGAGCGTCGCCACGGTATGCGACGCCAATACGGCCGCCGCGATGGGTTCGGGCGACCTGCCCGTATTCGCCACCCCCGCCATGGTGGCCCTCATGGAGCATGCCGCGATGAAGGCCGTGGCGGCCGAGCTGGAGGAGGGCGCCACGACCGTCGGCGCCGAGATGAACGTCACCCACATCAAGCCCTCGGGCCTCGGGGCCGAAATCACGGCCACGGCCGTGCTGACGGCCGTCGAGGGGCGCAAGCTCACCTTCAACGTGGGGGCCCGCGACGCCGAGGGGATGATTGGCGAGGGGGTGCACGTCCGCTTCGTGGTCGACCGCACCCGCTTCATGGCCAAGGTCAAGTAGCCGGCCGCCTTCATGGTTTAGAAGCAGCAGCCGGCTGCCGTCCGGGGCGCGGCCCCGCCGTCCGCCCGCAACGAAAAAAGGGAAGCGCATCGCCGCAGCGATGCGCTTCCCTTTTCGTCTTGTGGAGCGCGGGAATCAGAGCCCGATGAGCAGATGCTCGAGCAGGATGACGATGATGCCGCTCACGTAGCCAATCAGCGCCAGCGAGGTGATGCGTTTGAGGTACCAAGAGAAGGTAATCTTCTCAAGTCCCATGGCCACGACGCCGGCTGCCGAGCCGATGATGAGGATGCTGCCGCCCACGCCGGCGCAGTAGGCCAGCAGGTGCCAGAAGACGCCGTCCTGGAGGAACGACTGCATGTAGGCGGGGTCGATGCTCGAGGCAACCGTTGCGGCGTCGGCAATCGGGTACATGCCCATGCAGGCCGCCACGAGCGGCACGTTGTCGATGACCGACGAGAGCAGGCCGATGATGCCCGTGATGGTGAAGACCTCGTGGATGTTCTTGTCGAGGAACTGGGCCACCTCGGTCAGGATGCCGGCGCTCTGCAGCGCGGATACCGACATCAGGATGCCGAGGAAGAAGAGGATGGTCGGCATGTCGATGTGCTTGAGCACCTTCGATACGCGGTTCTTGATGGACTCCTCGATGCCGCGCTTCTTGTCGTAGATGATTTCGGTGAGCACCCACATCACGCCCAGCGAAATCATCATCCCCATGTAGGGGGGCAGATGGGTGATGCTCTTGAAGACCGGCACGAAGAGCAGGCTGAGGATGCCGACCACGAGGACGAACTTGCTCAGACGGGGCCCCACGCCCTTGGGCAGGCTGTTTTCGGCGGCTGCGGGCTCCATCATCGAGGTTTTCTTGCGGGCGATGTAGTGCCCGGCGATGGCCGTCGGAATGGCCGTCGAGATGAGTGCCGGCAGGAAGAGCGAGCCCATGAGCGCCTGCGAGGTGACGTTGCCGCGCATCCAGAGCATGATGGTCGTCACGTCGCCGATGGGCGACCATGTGCCGCCGCTGTTGGCCGCGATGACGATGATGCTGGCGAAGAGCCAGCGCTCCTTGCGGTTGGCGATGATGCGCCGCAGCAGCATCACCATGATGATGGTGGTGGTCATGTTGTCGAGCACCGCCGACATGAAGAAGGTGATGATGGCCAGCAGCCAGAGCAGCTTGTGCTTGTTGTGGGTGGTGATGTGGTCGGTGATGACGCCGAAGCCTCCGTGGGAGTCGATGAGGTCGACGATGGTCATGGCACCGATGAGGTAAATCAGAATTTCGCACGTGTCGCCCAGATGGTCAATCAACTCGTGGGCGATGTTCGCGTCGTGGCCGAAGAGGCTGAAGGCGGACCAGATGGCTCCGCACATGAGCAGTGCGATGGCCGCCTTGTCCACCTTGATTTTGTGCTCCAGCGCGATGAAGGCGTAGCCTATCACGAAGAGCAGAATCATGGTTGGAATCATTTCGTATGGTCTTTTTACTTACGTTATACTTGGCCGGCCTTCGGAGTTCGGCCGGCATCGTCGCTCCGCTCTGTTGGGGCGGAAGGGGAGGGGGCCTGTCGGACCGCAGGCCGGGGGCGGTCCGTGCGGACGACTGCCGGGGCGTTGCACCGGAGCGTCGGTCCGCTCTCTTGCGCGCGTCCGCTAAATCACGATGTGCCGCAGGGCGAAGACATAGCGGTCGGCCGGGCGCAGCAGCAGGGGCTGCGCGTGGTCGTAGCGGTCGCGTGTGGTGAGGCGGTGCAGGTCGCGCAGGGCTGCGGCCGGACGATGCGTCGGCGCCGTCTGGGTGACGGGCAGCCGCGTGTCGTGGCGGTGGTCCGAATTTTCGGCTGAGCCCGTGGCGGCAAGCACTCCGGTCGGAGGTGTGGCAAAGAGGGGCACGTGGCGCTCCTCTTCCGCATCGCGGGCGGGAGCCGCACGCAGTATGGCGCATGTGCGGCCGGCTTCCAGCGATGCCCGGATGACCCGGGCCGCGGGCGGAAGCGCCGCGCAGAGCAGCATGCCGCATATGACCAGCCATTTTCTCATCGCCGCAAAAATAACCAAAAAGGGAGAATCTTTTTTCTCCGTTCCGCTATTTTTATGTTCAAAATTGGATTTTCCCGTTTTTTACGTATCTTTGCAGTCGCTTTCGAGCTCGGATTGAGCTATGGTGTAATGGTAACACGTCAGATTTTGGTTCTGAAATTCCAGGTTCGAATCCTGGTAGCTCAACCAAACGGAAAACCCGCTGTTCAGCAGCGGGTTTTCTGCGTTTTCGGAGGTCGGCCTTCGCGCTTGGGACGGGGAGGCTTTGTGCGGTCGTTTTCAGAGGCTCCCGGCTTTCGCTTTCGGGGCGGGGAGGCTTTGGACGGCTCGTTTTCGGGGCAGACCGTACCGTGTGCTCCGTTTGCAGGGCGGGGGCCTTCCGGCGGCTCCGCCCGTGCCGTGCGGCGAAGCGGCGAAGCGGCGAAACGGCGGGCGGCGGGTTGGCCGGTAGTGCGGGCGCGGGCGTGTCAGCGGTCGGAGCGCTCTTTGCGGCTGCGGGGTGTGAGGAGCGCGACGAGCCACAGCAGCACGACGGCTCCGGCCAGCGAAGTGAGCAGGCTTCCGAGCGTTCCCACGGCGACGAGCCCCAGCAACGAGAAGAGCCAGCCGCCCAGCAGGCCGCCGATAACGCCGACGGCAAGATTGACGAGGAACCCCGCGCCGCGACCCTTGACGATGAGTCCGGCCAGCCATCCGGCGACCAGACCAATGAGCAGATACCAGAGAAAATACATGGTCAGAACGAATTTTGGTAACGAACGCCTACGTTCAAAATCCGTTCCGAAACTCTGCGGCGAACCCGAAGAGACTCTTTCGGGTAGAACTGTTTGACGAATACCGCCCTTGCCGGGCAGCGGGGGGCCTGTTCGCCTCCGGTTGAAATGTCTGGTACCGGAGGTGGAAGGCGAGTGGAGGCAGAGGGCTATTGGTCGGCGGTTCTGCTCTCCTCAGCCATGGCCGCATCGAATGCCCGGGAGAGCATCTTGTAGGCATATTCGCCGTACCGGGCATTGAACGCATCCAGTGTTATGTACCGTTTTGTTTGAATGTCGAATACCTCGAAATCATCCTTTCCGGCGCGTGTCAGCTCCAAGGCGTTGTTTTTCAGGTAGGAGACAGTCTGCTCGATGAATCGGGCCAGTTCATCCCGAGTTACGGGCGTCCGACGGAATTTTGCAGCGAAGTCACCGTTTATCGAGGTGAAGGCGTTCTCGTCGAGGCTGTCGGCATGAATGGCAATCCCGATTGCCGTCCAACAGGGTTGGGCTCTTCTGTCCGAGGCCGGCGTGTAGGAGATGTTCACGCCGATGATGCCGTTGGCGCCGCTCTCTTTGGCCTCGTTCACCAGAAGGTCGAGGACCGTTTGGGAGGAGACGGCTTTTGTCGAAACCATGCCGTTCTGATAGGTTGTTGCCTGACCTACCTCTACGATAATTTGTCCGAGCGACGTGTAGGAATATCCCGCATAGTCGGGAAGCGAGGAGACGAGGAACGGCTTGTATTTGTTGAAGTCGAGGAAGCTGGTTCTGGTATATTCCGGCAGCTGAATGGTGCAGGAACAGAGTAAAATAACGGCAAAGAGGAGCAGTCGTTTCATGGGTGCGGGGTTTTGCGGGAGTGGTTCCGATGATGGATTAAAGATAGTAAAAAATATCCAATCGGAGCGGACCGTGTCCCGATTTTGCAGCGCGCCGGAGCGGCTTTTGCCGGGTTGGCTCCGGCATGCGGCTGTCCCGTCAGAGCATGCGCCGCAGCGCGCGGGCCAGCTGGTCGGGGCACGAGGTCCCCTTGCCGTGGCAGTCGATGCCCTCGAGCCGGGCGATGGCCTCCTCGACCTTCATGCCCCGCACCAGCGAGGCGATGCCCTGCGTATTGCCGTGGCACCCGCCCGTGAAGGTCACGCTGCGGATGACGTCTCCGTCGGTTTCGATGTCGATTTGTCGCGAGCAGGTGCCCACGGTGGGGTAGGAGAGGTGTTTGAGCATGTCGTTGTGTGTGAATGTTCCGCGCGGCATGGCTTCGGGGCGAGGTCCCTTGGGGCGCGGCAATCCTGCGGCAATCCTGCGGCCTCCGGTGTGGCGCTGTCGTGCGGTTGAATCGTTGAAATCTGGAAATGACGGACCGGGCGGGTCCGGACTGGTGAGCCGGTAAGGCAGATAAAGAATCCCCCTCCGAAGCGCGTTCGGAAGGGGATATGCTTCGACACGGGTGCCGTTAACGCTGCTGCTGCAGGTCGGAGTTGTCGGCTACGACCATGTTCTTGTCGATGCGCAGCGTGACGTTGCTGTCGACCTCGATGAGCAGCGACGTCTCCTTCACCTCCTTCACGGTGCCATAGATACCGCCGGCGGTGATAATCTTGTCGCCCTTCTTCAGGCCGTTGCGGAACTCCTGCATCTGCTTGCGGCGCTTGGCTTCGGGACGCCACATGAAGAGCCAGAGCACGAGCACCATCAGTGCAATCATGATGAGGAAACTGTACTGCTGCATGAAACCCGGTTCGGGCTGTGCAGGGGCTGCATTCAGGAAATTAATCATTGTCTTTCGGTTTTAGCTTGTTATTAATAGCGCAAATATACGCATAATTGTCGAATCTGCAAGAATTACTCCACATCGGCTTCGATGAAGAGCCGCAGCGGCCGTCCGCCCGCCAGACTTACGTCGATAAGCTTGAGCTGCCAGCCGTATTCGCCCCGCGAATCGAAGGTGAGCGAGCAGGCGAGCTTCTGTCCGGGGGCGATGGGGCGCGCCTCGGCCTCGAGCGTCGTGCATCCGCAGCTGCGCTCGGTCGAGACGACGGCCGTCGGGCGCGACGATGCGTTGTGCAGGTGGAAGCGCAGCACGGCAATCTCGCCCGAGTGCAGCCGTCCGAAACGAATCGTGTCGGTGGCTCCATGCAGGAGCGTGCTGTCCGATATTTCGATGATTTTCCCCCGCGGGGCGGCACCTGCGGCCTTTTTGAGCGACGACTGACCACACCCCGCGGCGAGCGTCAGCAGCGCCGTCAGCGCCGCCGCAGTCGCAAATCGGGGCAGGATGCGGAGTCTCTTCAAGGTGGTGGAGTGGGGGGGTGATGCGGCACCGCCGGAGCGGCGCCCGGTTGTCAGATAAGTCCGCGGCCCGCCTTCTTGATGCGGCCCTCGGCCGTCAGCGACTCGACAATCTTGTCCAGCACGCCGTTGATGAAGACGCTGCTGCCCGGCGTCGAGTAGTACTTCGAGATTTCGATGTACTCGTCGAGCGTCACCTTGACGGGAATCGAGGGGAAGTTGAGCAGCTCGGCCATCGCCGTGCCGATGATGAGGTTGTCCATGAAGACGATGCGCTCGATGTCCCAGTTGGCGGTGAACTTCTCGATGTAGCGCTGGTACTCGCCGAAGTTGACCAGCGTCTTCTCGAAGAGCGTCTTGACGAACTGCGGGTCCTCCTCGCTCTTGAACTTCGGGGCCACCTTCAGCTCGGTGTGGGTGGGGCGGAGGTTGGAGAGCGTGCGCAGAATCATCATGAGGATGTAGCCCAGGTCGTCGTCCCAGAGTATCGACATCTCCTCGAGCACCGTGTCGAGCGCCTCGCACTCCTGCAGGCTCTTGAAGAAATCCTCGACCAGCTGGCGGTCGTCGGCAAACGAGCGCTCGCTGCGCTGCATGTAGCTCTTGTAGTAGTCGCTTTCGGTGAGCTGTGCGTAGAGCGTGCGGATGAGCTCGGGGTAGAGGCTCCAGTTGAGCTTGCGGGCGGCCGTGTAGTCGTTCACCGCGTCGGTGTTGGCGATAATGCGGATGACCGAGTTGTCGACGAACTTGGTGTTGGGGTTGAGGTCCTCGTAGGTCGGCAGCTTCTTCTGCCGGGCCAGCTCCTGACGGTGCTCGGCATAGCGGGCAATCTCGACCGGCAGGGTCAGCATCAGGTTGTAGAGGTCGTAGGCCTTGTCCACCGACGCCATCAGGTTCTTTTCCGAGGCCATCATGTTGTCGGCGCCCGATTTCAGATGGGCGAACAGCGCCTTGATGACCTTGATGCGAAGTAATCTTCTGCTCAACATAATTGTAACTCTTGCGACTTTAGACGGGCGCAAAAGTACAACTAAAAATCAAGATTTGAAAATAAAACGCCTCTTTCGATGGGGCAACCGAGCGGTGCGGCGCCCTTTTTTGCCGCGTGCGGGCGCCTTCGGCGTCCGGAGGGGTGAAAAAATCGGCCGCCGCTTGCCGCCTCTGCCGAAATGTTCGTATCTTTGCCGCACGTATGGAACAACTCAGGGATGAATACGCCGAGAACTCCTGCGACGTAATCGTCGTGGGGGCGGGGGCCGCCGGCATGATGGCGGCCGCGACGGCCGCACGCAACGGCAAGCGCGTGCTGCTGCTCGAGAAGATGGAGAAGTCGGGACGCAAGGTCCGCATCACGGGCAAGGGGCGCTGCAACGTCACCAACGCCCGTCCGCCCGAGGAGTTCGCCTCGCAGGTGCGCACCAACGCCGACTTCTTCGCACCGGCCTTTGCCGAATTCAACAACCGGGCGACCATCCGCTTCTTCGAGCGGCGGGGCGTCAAGCTCGACATCGAGCGGGGCGAGCGCGTCTTCCCCCACAGCGGCAAGGCGTGGGACATCGCCAACGCGCTGCTGGACTACTGCGTCGAGAACGGCGTGAAAATCCTCTACAATACGCAGGTGACTGGAGTCCTGACCCTTGCGGGCCATGTCTTCGGGGTGCGCTACCGCAACAAGCGGGGCTTCGAGCGCAAGGTCGAGGCACCGCAGGTGATTGTCGCCACGGGCGGCCTCTCCTATCCGGCCACCGGCTCGACGGGTGACGGCTACCGCTTTGCCGCCGACCTGGGGCATACAATCGAGGCGGTGCGTCCGTCGCTCACGCCGCTCGTCTCGTCGCACAACCAGATGAAGTACCTCCGCGGCCTGCTGCTGCGCAACGTGCGGGCGACGCTCTGGGTCGACAACGAACCCGTGCGCGAGGAGTTCGGCGAGGTGGGCTTCTCGGAGCGGGGCATCGAGGGGGCCGTGGCGCTGCGCGTGAGCCGCGATGCGGTCGATGCGCTCATCGACGGGCGCCGCGTCAAGCTGGTGCTCGACCTCAAGCCGGCGCTGACCGAGGAGATGCTCCTCAACCGCATCGACCGCGAGCTGGCTGAGATGGCCCCCACGGAGTTCTTCGCCGAGTTGCTGCGCAAGCTGGTGCCGCGGCCGCTGGTCATGCCGCTTGCCGAGGAGCTCGACATCCACTCGAAGAACTACGTGAGCAAGCTCACCGACGCCGAGAAGCGGCGCCTGGTCAAGACGCTCAAGGGGCTTACCTTCCCCATCGTCGACTACGCCCCGTTTGAATATGCCGTCGTGACGGCCGGTGGGGTGCGCTGCGACGAGGTGAACCCCCATACGATGGAGTCGCTCAAGGTCCCCGGGCTCTACTTTGCGGGCGAGGTGCTCGACCTCGACGCCAATACGGGCGGCTACAACCTTCAAATCGCCTTCTCGACCGGACGTCTGGCCGGCATGCTGAAGCGGTAGGAGCCGCCGCAAACCTGAAAAATGCGCTGCGGAATGCATCTGGGAGGACGAAGAATCGGCCGCAGAATCGGCCGGAGCATTTACGGACGGGTCGCCGGATTGAAGAACCGCCTGGTCCGGGCGCGCTATTTCCGCGGCCACGGGGTCCATTCGCCCTTCGTCTACGCGATTGTCCGCCAGGTCTTCATGCGGCACGACCTGCTGCCGGGCGACCGGGAGCTCTACAGGGCGCTCTGCGCCGCGGGCGTCGGGCACCGGCGCGCCGTACAGTTGCAGAACCTCTTCATCCACTGCGGCTACCACACCTTTGCCATGAACCGCACGGGGGTCGACCTCTGCGTCGTCGGCCGGAGCCTGCCCGAAGAGGAGGTGCTCGCGCTTGTCGACCAGGCACGGCGCTGCGGCACGACTCTTGTGCTGCTGGAGCCCTATGCCGACGAGGAGCGCTGCCGGCTCTGCCGCCGCATTGTCGCCGCGCACGGCTGCACGTCGGTCGACAACCGGGCCTATCTGCTCATCTTTAACAATTATCTGCCTAAACAACACTTCCGGATATGAAAGTCTATACCAAAACGGGAGACCAGGGAACCACGTCGCTCATCGGCGGCGAACGGGTCTTCAAGAGTGACGAACGGGTCGAGGCCTACGGCTCGGTCGATGAACTGATGGCCTTCACGGCGCTGCTGGGTGACCACATGCGCGACGAGGAGGGGCTGTCCGCCTACGTCGACGACATTGCGCAAATCACCTCGCGGCTGATGACCGTCTCGGCGCTGCTGGCCGTGGGCCAGGGGGGCGAGGGCAAGGTGGCTCCGCTCGCTGCGTCGTCGGTCGAGTGGCTCGAGCACCGCATCGACGCCATGCAGGCCCTCGTGCCGCCCATCACGAAGTTCACCATCCCGGGCGGCAATGCCGTCGTGTCGATGTGCCACGTCTGCCGGACGGTCTGCCGCCGGGCGGAGCGTGCGTCGCTGCGTGCCGCTCAGAAGTACGGTGCCGACTCCACGGCGCTGGTCTACCTCAACCGCCTGTCGGACTACTTCTACCTGCTGGGACGCGTGCTGACGGAGCACTTCGGGGTCGAGGAGCAGCTGTGGATTCCTTAATCGTTGATTTCCAGAATAAAGTTCGTATTTACGCGATGTTTTATACGAATTTGTTTGTATTTCTCGTTTTTTTTATACTTTTGCACGACTACAACCGTGTCCGGATTTTCGCACGGAAACCGGAACGAGCTTTTAATTAGGGACTTAAAAGTTAATGACCTATGTATTGGACGCTTGAATTGGCCTCGAAGCTCGAAGATGCTCCGTGGCCCGCAACGAAAGACGAGTTGATTGATTATGCGGTCCGTTCGGGGGCTCCGCTGGAGGTTCTCGAGAATCTGCAGGAGATAGAGGACGAGGGCGACATCTACGAATCGATAGAGGACATCTGGCCCGACTACCCCTCGAAGGATGACTTCTTCTTCAACGAGGAGGAATATTAGGCCTGTTTTGGAGGCAAATGCCTCAGAATACAGCTGTTGAAAACTTACAAGAGCGACTTTCGAGTCGCTCTTTTTGCGTCTTATGCGATGCTATCGATATATAAACTTACAAATAAATGCATATATTTGTAAGGTTCATCCATAAAAAAGGACATAGAAACATGGGACGCGTCAAATCCAAATACCCCAAGGGCAACTTTGTATTCAAGTCTTCAAAACCCAATGCCAAAGGAGAAAGAGCACTGTATCTTCAGTACATTGTGAATACCATCCCTGTTTTTATTACAACAGGAATTTTTATCAAGGATGCGGATTGGGATAATAAGACGCAAACTGTAAAAAGCAAAAATCCCGCTGCCGCCCGACTGAACAATCAGTTGAAGCTGCAACGGGAAAAGGTGGATGAGCAAATCATGGCTTATGAGGGGCCCTTGACGACAGATATTGTCCGAGAGATGCTCAGGGGAGAGTTCACTCAACAAAATGACCCCAACAAGATTGATTTTATTCATTATGCCACGGACTACAATCAGCAGCGGTATGATTTGCAGAAGCTCTCCTATTCAACCTACTATAATGGAGACCTCTATATCAAGAAATTTCAGCGCTTCATATCAGAGCAAACGGGTGAAGGCGTTATTTATATAACCGACCTGACAATTGACCTGATAGAAAAATATAAGACATACTGCATCAAGCGGGGCAATACAAAAGAGGGAATCAACAAGATGCTGACTCCTCTTATCAAAGCCGCCATGTATGCCTCGGATAATGACTTGTTATCTGCAAAGATATCGGCACAAATCAAACAGTCCTATTTTGACTTGAAAGAGCGGCAATATCGGTCTGAAGTTGAAGATAGTGAAGTTCGCTATCTGACAGAGGAACAGATGCAGCAATTTGTGGATTTGTATTCCAAAGTCAAGTTCAACAGGACTCGTGAAATCATGGACATGTTCCTTTTCTCTTTTCACGCCTGCGGTTTGCGCATATCGGATATAGTAACGTTGGAGTGGTCCCATATCGATTGGGAGCGCCGAGAACTGTCGAAGAATCTTGTGAAGGGTAAAGTCCCGCATACGATTCCTCTGACGGATGAGGCTATGGAGATTCTGAAACGGTGGCAAGAAAAGAACCTGAACAGGCGTTTTGTATTCAACTTGCTCGATTCCACCTTCGATACAAGTGATGCCGCGCTTCTTGACAAGAAAATCAAATCAAAGAATCGAATCTTGCAGACCTCACTGAATGAGGTTGGCAATAAAATGGGGCTTTCCTTTCATTTGACCATGCACGTTGCCCGCCACACCTTTGCCGTCATGGCTTTAAATCGTGGTGTCACGATTCACATGATAAGTCGATTGTTGGGCCACTCTTCGATTATTACAACAGAAAAGGTTTATGCCGAGTTCCTGCCCGATACAATTACGGAAGAGGTAAAAAACAAACTTTCATTTGGATATATGCCATCATTTTGAGACATAATTCCAAGCAAAAGCTTCTTGATGGGTTTTGGATAGAAAGAGCTTCAGGTCATCGGCTGAATAAAAGAATTTATCACCCGCTTGGCTGTAACCAAGCCATCCATTATCGCGGTATTTTTTCAGGGTTTTAGAGTTTACATGCAATAGCTCTAACATCTCATTGTTGGTATAGCAAGGTTTCTGCGAAGCCTTGTTCATACAATTTTGTGCAGTACCCAACTCCTCCTGCACAACCTTTCTGATTAATTTTTCAAATTCATCTTTGTCAAAATTAATTGAAAACATTCTTTAATTGGATATTTCTTCTTATTTCTATTCGCTCAAGCAACGCTTGCCCTCTTTTTCAGCAGGTCAGAGTACCCATCGAGGTTGTGTAATTATATGTTTTTTAAAATTAAAAAACAAATTGTTTATATATTTTTTTAATAATTAGACACGTATCCAATATAGATTGGATTGCAAAACAGGCTCCATCTCAATCTGACATATATGTTGATATATAGTGCGTTAACGTGTATAAGCGCCCTTAACTAAATCTATCAGAGATAGGTATGCTAGATGGGGGTACTGTTGTTTGTATATCGCGCAGACATATTTTTATAAAAAATAAAATCAACTTTTCTTGCCTTTCACTCTTGACTTTTTAAGCATTCATACTATTTATTTATATAGAAAGATTTAATAATTATAA